>JAABUU010000554.1_pt1 | contig 82163 bp, 114 predicted proteins | sample 5559301 | NCBI WGS metagenome assembly JAABUU01 (sample SAMN10711884, study PRJNA513360) | rock metagenome | isolation source: Antarctica rocks | place: Antarctica: Victoria Land, Richard Nunatak white
ACGCGCTTCAGAGCAGCTCACACCTGGTCACCATGCAGCCTGGTCCTGGGCTGCCGCACCCCGGATAGGCCAGAGCAGCCTCGCTGCTCAGCATGTTTGTTATTGCTGCACAGTGCGGTGCTGTGCACACAGGCATCCCTGCACGGGCTATGAAGCAGTCTCGCTCCAAGGCGCGGCGCGCTGCCCAGCCCGCAGGTGATTACATCGCGGCCATGGCGCAGGGTGTTGCTCCGAACGCGTGAGGGGCACCTTCATGGTGTCGCGCGCCGTGGACTTGTCGCCCATGATGCGGATGTGCTCCGAGCGCGGGCCGATGAAGTTGATGCCGTGGTCCTTGCAGATGTCCACGAAGGTCGCGTTCTCTGACAGGAAGCCATACCCCTGCCATACAACGAGCTCTCAGCGGCTGCTTCTCTGCGCAAGCTGCGAGCAATAAGGCGGCGCCTCGCGCGCACCGGGTGCAAGGCGTCGCAGCCGTGGCTGACCGCCGCCGCGATGATGTTCGGGATGCTCAGGTAGGACGAGGAGCTCGGCGGCTCGCCGATGCACACCGCCTCGTCCGCGAGCTGCGCAGGCAGGCACTTGCCTCGGCTGAACATGCGCCTCGTTGCGCGCAGCCGCTCGCCGTGTGCAGACACAGCCATACACGTTCGTCAGGCGCAGGAATCCAAGGAAAGCTGGAGCGGCATTGGTGTGGTCGGAACGGACGGTGCAAATGCAGCCCACCTGGACGTGCAGGCACTCCTCGTCCGCGGTTGAGTACACCGCGACCGTCTTCAGGCCCAGCTCCTTGCACGCTCTTATGACGCGCACAGCAATCTCGCCGCGGTTGGCGATCAGCACTTTGGTGAATCGCTTGGTCTCGCCACCCCCGCCCTTAGTGGCCGCCCGCGGCCGCACGGCCAGCCCCCTGCTGCAGCGTGGTGCTGCAGCGTGCAGCGCCTGCAACGGCTCCCCTGTCTCGCAGCCCCACAAGCTGCTCCTCTGCAATGGCAGGGGTGCTGGCCTGGCAGCTGGTGGCCGCACGGCCACCCCCCTCGCGCTCCGGAGCGCGCAAGCCTGTCGCACAGCGCACATCAGCGCCCAGATCACTCGGAGCGGGGCTGAGCGCGGGCCATCGCCGCCGCCGCACCTTGGGCAGGAGCGCGCTGGTCTGCATTGCAGCAGGCAGCACTTGTGCATGTATTGTTGGCAGGCGATGCAGAGTCGGGCGTACACTGCAACTTACAAGCGGTGCATCTGGCCTAGGCTCCTGGAGTCCGCACAGTCAGGAAAGGGGTCAAGGGTTGCTTGGGTCGAGCTTACGCCTGGTGTCCCTTTCAAGGCAGAGTCTCCTGGTTGCGCTCTGCTTGGCTCCCGCTAGGTGCCCCCAAGACCTGCTCTTCAAGACTAGGCGCTGTGTACTGGCGGGGCTCTAATCAGAGATGCGCGTCGTTGCTTGCACCGGGCGTGCGCCGCTGACTGCTCGTAAGGCATTCCAGGCCATGCGATTGACTTCTGCTAGGTGAGGCACGCAGCACTTCGGCGCTGCGCATATTCTGACGGGAGCGTGAGCAGCGCGGCGCAGCGGACAGCCGCCCGGCACGCGCATCAGCCGGGGGCCGGCGATGACGCCCCTGCGCGCACATTTGGGTGGCGCATCGCCGCCAATGGTGATTGCACGTATGCACGGCCAGCCGGGGGGTGCTCTGCCGCAGAGGGGCGAGCTGGGCACAGCCACAGGCCGCTTCAGCACCGCCAGCCAGCCGCACAGGCCGGCCGGCAGCGGCGGCATGTGCCGCGCAGAGGCGCAGCACCTGGGCGCGCACGTGCGGGCGGGCCTGCGGCCGCGGCGCGCCGTCCGCGCGCGCCAGAGCAGCATCGCGCCCAACATGCCGCTGCCAGGCGACGACCAGGCGGCCATGATATTCTCGGCGCTGAGCGAGGCGGAGGGCGCAGCGGCGAGCGCGCCGCGCGGCACCGGCGGCGACGCAGCGAGCAGCTCCAACGGCGCCGGGTTGGGCGTGCGAGCGGGCGGCGTCGCAAGCACGAGCAGCAGCGGCGGTGGCGGGGGCCCAGAGGACCAGCCGCAGCGGATCCCGCACCGCTGGCGCGTCGTGGGTATGATGGCGCTCGCGTTCGTGCTGTGCAACATGGACAAGGCGCGCCGCGCGCCTGCGCGCGCCTCTTGCAGTGGCTGCGTGTGTGCGGGACACGTGTGCCGCGCTGTGCTGCCCCGCCCTCTGCGGCGCAAGCTGGGCGGTCTGCACACTGCCCGACACTGTCAACCGTCCTTAGCCCCACTGCCTGCTCGACCTCCTGGTCCTCTGGCCTGCACACCCGGCGCGCTCGTGGCGAAACATTCCCCTCTTCGTTGCAACTCAGCTTGCAGGGCGGTGCACAAGACTCGGCGCTGGACACACCCACATCGCGCTTGTGCAGCGTGGCCGCGGCTGCCTGCCCGCGCCTGACGCGCCACGGCCGCCAGGTGAACATGAGCGTGGCGGTCATCCCCATGGCCAAGGAGCTCGGCTGGAGCGCGACGGATCGCGGCCTCGTGTCCTCTGCGTTCTTCTGGGGGTTCGCTCTGCGCCTTTTTTCTGCCAGACGTGCGATGCCTGCATGGCGCAGCCAGTGCCGACAGTCAGCACAGCTGTGCATGCATTCGCTGGCGTTGCTGCATGTCTGCCTATATCGCACCTGGCACCGGCTTGGCGAGGCTGCTAATTGAGGGGCGTGCCGCATGCAGGTACTCGCTGACGCAGATTCCTGCGGGCTGGGTCTCGACCAAGTGCGTTCCTCGCGCCCTGTCTGCACGCATGAGACTCACGCCATGCTTTTCCGCCGTGCTGCCTTGCTCCCCCACGGCATGCTGTGCATAGCAAATGCCCTGCACAGGCGCTGCACGGGGGTGCTGTGAGGACTTGTGCCATGCCTGCCTCCCAACCACGCGCCGCCCTGGCGCCGTACTCACTCCCTGGCTGCGGTCTGGCGGCGCCTGTGGCCGCGCAAAGGTCCCAGCTTTTCGTGTTGCGGCTTGACACCGCACGGGGGGGCGCGTGTGCAGCTGTCCAGGCGGCACCAGTGGTTGCTGGGCGTGCTGGAGGCCACCGCTGGGCAGTCATGCTGCACTGACGCGCCCCGCTGCCCCGCAGGATCGGCGGCTCGCGCGTGCTGCTGGCCGGCGTGGCGCTGTGGTCGCTGGGCACGCTGGTCGCGCCGCCCGCCGCGCACGCCGGCCTGCTGGCGCTGTGCGCCTCGCGCGTCATCGTGCGCGGCCCCGTGGAGCACCGCTGTGCAGCCGCGAGCTCCCTGCGGGCATGTGTGCACCTGGCGTCGCTCCAGCGGCGGCGCCTGGACGCAGTTGCCAGGCGCTTGCTTCAATGCTAGGGTATATGGTGAGGGTAGGGTTTAGTATGAATGCAACGCCCTGACCTGGCTCGTCGCGCGCCAGGTGGGGCTGGGTGAGGGCCTGGCGCCGTCCTCGGCGACCAACGTCATGGCGCGCCAGGTCCCCGAGTGCGCCCCCGCGCACGCTCCCAGGCGTGCGCGCGCGCTGCGCGCGGCGCCAGCGCAGCAGCGCGCCAGGGCAGCACATAAGGGTGGTGCATCTGGGCAGACGCTGGGGGCTCTCGCTGGCAGCGGGGGCGGCGTGCTGCGGCTGCTTGCGGTCGCCTGGGGCCGGTATGCGCGCTGTCTGCCAGTCCGGCTGCCGCCGCAAGCGCCGCGCTCGAGGCTTGGCGCGCCACGCGGCCTGGCTGACTGGCCTGCGGGTCGGGCGGCGACCCTGCCTGCAAGGAGGCGCCGCGCCCGCTCAGGCCGGAGGCCGAGCGCTGCGCGCCGACAGCCGTGCGGGCTGCGCCGCAGGGGCGAGCGCGCGCGCGCTGTGACGACAGTCTTCGGCTCGCTGGACCTGGGCTCGGCGATCGGGCTGCTCATCTGCGGGCCGCTGATCAATGCGTTCGGCTGGCCGTCGGTGTTCTGGCTCTTCGCGCTGCTGGGCCTGGCCTGGTGCCTGGCCTGGCCGCTGGTGCGGCCGGAGGATCCGGACCCGGCCGTCGCGCGCGGCAGCTCGCCCGCGCCCGCCTCCGGCCCCAAGCGTGCGCGCCCCTCTGCCCCCTCTCCATGCACACCCGGCCTACCGCATGCCTGTGGCCTGATCTGCGGCCCCGAGCGTGCGCGCCCCTCTGCCCCCCTGTTTCACGCACACCCGGCGCACCATGTCCTGTGGCCTCGTCCGGCCGCGCCTCCGTGCAGGCGCTCGTGCGCGCGCGCGACCTGGCCCCTGTGATCTGGCTCCTGCGGCGCTTCTGTGCGGGCCGCCGTCATCACAAATGGAATGACCTGACGGGCGCGGCGCGCGCGGCCAGCGGGCGCCAAGGTGCCCTGGGGCCTCTTCCTGCGCAGCGCGCCCGTGTGGGCGATCATCGTTGCGCACTTCTGCTACAACTGGGGCTACTACACGCTGCTCGCCTGGCTGCCCAGCTACTTCGAGCTCAGCCTGGGGCTGAGCGTGGAGGGCAGCAGCCTGCTGACGCTCATCCCATACGTCTCCATGACCGCCATGACGCCCTTCGTCGGGCCCGTCGCCGACTCGCTCGTCGCCCGCGGCTGGTCCATCACGCGTGTGCGCAAGCTGGCGCAGGCGCGCCGCCCGCCGCGCGCCGGCTTCCCAGGATAGGGAGAGGCGCCGATCCGGAACGCTGCTTTTCCCACTGCTCTTACAGCAAGCTTGGCATGCCAGCATGCCCCGACATGGTGATGCGTCCGCTCTGCCGACGGAGGTTGTTTTCGAACCTTGCGCGGCCTCTCGCGTCTCGACCGGCTGATACGCTGGACCGTGCGCGCAGGGCGTTGCGTTCGCGGGCCCCGCGCTGTGCATGCTCGCGTGCGCATCGCTGACGCCGGCCGGCGCGTCGCACACGGCGGGCGCGCTCGCGCCGGGCGTCACGGCCGCCATCGTGGCGCTGCTCAGCGTGTCCTTCGCGCTGGGCGCCTGGGCGCGCGCGGGGCTGTACTGCAACCACCAGGCGCGCCTCGCGGCGCCGTGCTCCCCGCGCCCGGCCTGGCGCGGCTCGACCACCCGAGCTGCCACCTGCGTGACAAGCTTGCAGGTACACCAGAGCGCCTGGTCCCGCCCGCGCGTGAGGATGCGCGTCATGTGTGAGCTGCCAACACCCTGATAAGCTTACAGCTGATCCAGAGCGCCATGCCGCGCCCATGCGTGAGGATGCACACCATCAAGTACATCAGCTTCCGCGTCAGGGAAAGTAGCACCAGAGCGAGCTGGTCAAGGGCCGGCCAGCACACGCGAGTGGGCTCGCCGGGGAGATGGACCCCGGCATCTCCCCCAGCTCGCTGACTTGGATGCATGCAAGCCCCGAGATGCGTGCAAAATGCGCGCGCAGGACCTGTCGCCGGTGTACGCGGGCGCGCTGCTGGGCCTGTCCAACACGGCCGGTGCGCTGCCGGGCATCCTGGGCGTGACCAGCGTGGGCCTGCTCCTGGACCGCACGTCGTCCTGGGGCGCCTCGCTGTTCTACCCCACCGCCGCCTGCCAGCTGCTGGGCCTGGTCGTCTACACGTCGCTCGCGTCCAGCCGCCGCCAGGGCTGGTGCGACGGCGGCGACGGCGCGTAGCGGCAGCTGCCGCGCCTGGCGCTGCGCCCTGGCGCTGCGCCGCAGGCTGCAATGCCTCTTGGGGCGTGCCTCTGCTGTTGCCGCAGCCCACAGCGGCCCGCCAGCTGCCAGGCGTGACTGCCGTCGCCCGCGCTGGCACGCGCCGCCGCACAAGGCCAGCGCACAGGCTGCGCGCTTAGAGCAAACAGCGCGCTTCAGCAGTCGATGGCTGTTCAGGAAGCCTTTTAGGCTTCCTGGGCCATGCGGGGGAGCGCCCGTCATGATGGGGCCTCTGGCAGGCATCCGCCACTATGTGCCTGCCATTTACATGATAAAGGAGAGGGAAGCAAGCCGGCGGGTCATTGGAGCGGTTATGCCATATGCATGCATGCCCAGCGCGCTGCCTGGGCGACAGTCTTGGCAGGCAGGTGTCGTGCATCGGTGCGTGGGGCCGCTCTCTGTGCCGCCAGACAGCTGCTGTGCATGGTCGCGCTTTCTTTGCACAGCCCGCTGCCGCCACCACGCTGTGCAGCGCGGCCGGGGAGTGCTGCAAAGCTTGGCGAAGACACTTGTGGCCTTAGAAATGCATGCGCGTGGCTTGTGGAAGCCGTCACAAGCCGCTCAGACCGCTGCGTGGCACGCAGTGCGTACTGGGCAGGCATCAGACACCGATCAAAGTACCTGTACCTGTCTGGAACACACAGGCTGCACAGTACGGTCCGGGCCTCTTTCTTGGATGTGGCCATTCGGTGCAGCTTACAGCGAGTTCCATGCTGCTTAGAGCGCGCTGCGGGTTGTGAGGAAGCACTCTCAGTGCATGGCAGCCTCAAGGTAGGAGGACGCACAGGCTACTGGGAAGGCAATGCATGGTTCGGGCAGACTGCGTCACAGCGGTGTGCCCAGCTTCAGCGTTACGTGCAAGCACAAACATACAAGTGGTTCGTTCTCATCGCATGAAATGGTGCCCTGCCAGGGCGATCCATTGGCACAGTGCATGCTTCCTAGGCGCAAACAGCATTTGGCTGCGTCCGGTCCGTGCCATCATTTCAGACATGCCTGGGTGACACCCGGCCGGTGAACGGTTACCTGAAAGCTCCGGCAAGCGGTCGCACACGACCAATACAATTTGCTCAAGCAAATGCGCACCCGCAGACTGCACCCGCCTGCATGCGGCACTCCCCGCTTGCAGCGCCACACAGGGCCAAGCAATATGCTGCAGACCTTGCAGCGCAGGACAAGCATGGCAACATGAAAACGAATTTGTGCTAGTGGGCTTCTGCAACAGCTGCCACAGGCCTGCAGCTGACAGAGCCACAAGAGTTGAAGCCAGCTACCGCCGGGGGCGGCGCAGGAGCCTACACGAGGCCCAGCTTGGCGTGCCAGACCTGCCGCTTGAACACGTTGCCGAAGGAGGGGTCCTCCTCCGGCGAGATGAGCTGCTGCATCACGGCCTCCATCTTGGCCTTGTTCGCGCCGGAGTGCTGGTGCAGCCTCTGGCCTGCGGCCGCGGCGGGCGCACGGTGCGTCAGCGCGCCCAGGTCGCTGACGCCTCGCGTGCGGCGCTTGAGCAGGCCTGCAGGGGCTGTGGCGTGCTTGCGAGGTCGCGCGCTTCGCGCGTACGGACCGGCGTGAACAGAAGCGTGAGAGGCATATCAACACAGATCTCCCATGACGTCCCAGCACGGCTTGCATGCGACAACACGGAGCCTGGGCGCCATGTGGATGTGTTCAGGAGGTGCTGTGACGCGCATGTGCTCCTGCGAGCCGGCGCCGCTGCGCCTGGCCTCCCGCGTCAGCCCCCGCTGGCCGTTACACACAGCCTTTTGGGGCCTTCCAGCGCGCACCGCGCCGCCAGACGCTGAACGTGGGCGTCAGCGGCGTCTGCAGGCGCTCGCGGAACAGGCGCTTGGTGCCCGCGTTCGCGTTGCCAAAGAACTTCAGGAACACGCAGCTCTGGTAGTGCTCGGCAAACCTCTGCGCGCCGCGCGCCGGCCGGCGCGCGCCGGTCAGCTCCCGCGCGCGCTCGGTTCTCACCAGCGCGTTTCTTGCCCGCGCGCACTGGCCGCTGCCCGCTCGGGCGTATCCAACAGGCACAGCGTTGGCTGATGTCTGCACCAGGCCCAGCGCATGCCGCGTGCAGCCGCAGCTACTCACTATAGCACCGCCCGTGTCCACGCAGCATCCTGCAGGCGGGCGCGCCGCCCTGGGCCCAGGCGCCAGCCGGCGCGGGGCGCCAGCGCGGGCGGCGGGCGCGCCTGGTACGTCCGCTCAAAGCCCTTACACGGCCGGCACCAGGTCAGCGATGCCTCCAGCACGATGAGCCGCGGCGCGTGCTGCTCGAGCGCCAGGTCGAACTGCTCGTCGCTTGTCAACACGCTCACCTCGCCGGGCCGCCACTGCCGCGCGCGCGCATGTCAGGGCGCTACAGCCGCGCCTCAGGCCATGCCTTGCAGCGCGTCAGGGCGGGCATGCAACCACCATATTGGCGTTTCCAGCCAGGAAAAGCCAGAAGGCAAGACGATGATGCCAGAAACTTTTTGCAAGTGCATGTTGGCAACATACTCACCAATCTACGCGAGCACCATGAAAATAGCACAGGAATGCGTCCACATATGCTGCAACGAATACAGTCTCATGCAGCCACGAGGCTGGACACACAGGGGCAGGCGGGGACCGGCTGCGCCTCCAGGCCCGGCGCGATGCGGCGCGGGCAGGGCGCGCCGGCCCAGGGCGGCACCTCGAGCTGCGCGCCGGCGGCGGGCGGCGCGTCCGCGCCGCTGCCCATGCGCAGGAAGCCCATGATCTCGCGCAGGTCCAGCAGCTCCGCGCGGAACATGGCCAGGAACTGCGCGCGCGCGCCCGGGTCAGCCCGCCGGCGCGCTGCGCCCAGCATGCGCGCACACGCGCAGGCGCATCGCAGGGCACGCAAGCGTGGTGCGCTTGGGATGCATTTCTGTGCGCGGCGCGCACGCGGGCCACGACCTGACCAGAGGGTGCGGCACGTGACCGTCTTTGCAGGGGCCGGCACCGCGAGGCAGCCTGCTGCGGAGCGGGAGCAGGAGCACAGTGCTCCTACCGCAGTGGTGCAAAAATCGCGATCCCGCTCAATGCTCCAAGAGAAAGCGCCTTGAAAAGCACATGCATTTGCGCACGGGCTGCAGCGCTCGCTGAAGCGGCGATGATACGGCGGGCGCGCCTCGCCGAACGTCACGCGGTGGTCGCGCCCGGCGGCGTCCAGGCGCTCGCGCAGCGCGGCCAGCCGCTCCGCCTGCAGCGGCTGCCCCAGCCGCTCGAACAGCTCCGCCAGCGCCGCGCCCGTCAGCTCGCTGCCGCCCGCCGCCTGGCGCGCGCGCGCGCGCCCCGCTCAGCCTCCCCGCGCGACTTATACAGAGAGCCGCCCTGGCGGACGCTCACACAGCAAGGCCCGGCTGCTTTGCGCGCCGCGGCTGCTCCGGCGCCTAGGCAGCCCGTCAGCGCCCGCGCACCTCGGCTTGCAGCCGACCTGCTGCGTCAGCGCACGCTCACCTCCCCCGGCCTCCACTGACACTTGCCGCCAACCTCTCGTTCTCTCGCACAACTGGTCACTGTCACACGGCTTTTGAGGAGCAGGCCGTTCCCTAGCACTTCTTCAGCGACGTTACTTCACACTCCTTCATACGCTCCTGCAGTATGGAAGGAGGTGTGGGCAGGGCAACAGGCGCGCCTGCCAGGCGCGCTGGTACTCCTCCAGCTTGCCCTCCATGAGCATGCCGTCCTGGACGAGGCCCTCAAACTCGTGGATGTCGATGTCCCCGCTGCCGTCCCAGTCATACTTCTGCAGCGCTTCCTTGACCTCGCGGTCCTCCATCCAGTCCTGGCGCGGGTGGCAGCAGCGCGGCCGGTGCGGGCGCTGGACGGGACGGGACGGGACGGGCGTGGCGCACGGGTGCACCGCAAGCCAGGCGCGCACCAGCGTCACTGGCTGAAAGCCGTTGTCAGTGCTCTGCAGCAACGCCTTCAGCTCATGGCGGTCTATCACGCCATTCCTGGGCGGCAGACGGATCGTTACTGCCGCTCCTGTGCACCAGAGCAGCATGGGCTTGTGCAGGAGGCAGGCAGCGCGCAGCGGGAACGCTTCAAGGGTACCCATCAAGGTCCGCGCGTCGGAAGAGCTCCTTCAGATTGTGCGCTTTATGGTTCTTGGCTTCGCCTTCCCGGACATCCTCCTCCCACTCCGTCATCGTCATCATGCTGGTGAGGTGCGTGCCAGCCCCGGCACCCCTCCGTGCAGTCGCGGGGCGCTGCGCACACTGCCAGGAGGCAACTCTGTTCTGGCAGAAACACGAGTGGACCGGTTCCCTGTGCACTGTTGGGCAGTGAGGCCTCGCCGGGGGGCACATTACGAGCGGCTGCGCGGTCTGCATTGCAATTGCAAGTCTGCCTGCCAGCGATGCCGCAGAGGTGGGCCGGGCACTAGGACTCAACTAGATCACATCGCAAAGCTCCCATAGAATCGATTTCTTTGTATATAACAAGTATTTTTCCCTCCAGCCTCAGTTTCGACAGGTTGCCCAAAAGTTGCAAGCATAGGGGTACCCTACCCCTGTTGGCACCTTTTTTTTGCCTACACTCCAGGGCCCCTCGACGGTCCTTGCCTCTTAAACCACTTCACCACTACAGGAAGGTGATTTGTAATGAACAGCACCGGAGCAGCACATCACGTGCACAATCTGTGCTTGCCTGTCGACCATGCGTGTGCCTGTCTTCATTATTACAAGTGCTACCGCGAGCTGGCGAAACGCCGTGTCGGACACGGTGAGCACATGGCCTCACGGCCAATCAGGTAAGCATACTAATTTCAGTACCAGCACAGCCACCTGCGCTTGCTGGACATGCAGGCTGCCCACAGTGCAAACGCAGAGCTCCATGAAAAGGTGTATCATGTCACGTGCCGCGTGCCGCATACGTCTTTCACCGGCAGATATCAAGACGTCACTACACAACCTCAGTAAGATACACACGTCGTTGCCACACAAATGTGAAAGCACCCGCCGCAGCGCAGGCTCGCCACGCGTGTTCAGTCCGCCTTGTGGCTGACCATCATCTTGCGCGCCTCCTCGATCATCTTCTGCGCCTTCTCGGGGTCCTGCGTGTCCTTGAACTTGTTGGGCTCCGGCACGTCCAGCCCGCGCTGCACGGCCGGCCGCGCCTGGATGCGCTCCAGCCACGCCGCCAGGTTGGGCAGGCCGTCCAGGGAGATGCCTGCGCACCTGCCGCCTCAGCGCCTGCAGCGCGGCGCCTGCAGCGCGACACGGCCGCGCACCCGGCAGGGCGGTACACAGTCCGACTTGCATTGGCGCATGAGCTAGCAGGGCCGCCCGGGTGAGCGCGTCTCTGCCGCGGCGCACGGCCAGCGGGGCGGCGGGCGGGTAGACCCTACAGAGCGGGGGGCGGCGCACCCGCCCAGGTATGACAGAACACCTGCAGCCGCGCACGGCTGGACCGTCAGACCGCGCGCTCGGCAACTCACATGGCCTTGTTCCTTGGCGCCGTGCGCAGGCGCACCCAGCAGAAGTTGGCAATATCGGCGATGGAGTAGGCGCCCTTGCCCGGGCCCGCCAGGTACTCGCGGCCCTCCAGGCCAGAGTCCAGCACCTGGCCGCGCCGACATCAGCGGCCGTGCTGCTGCATGAAAAGATGATAGATCTGGACCACAATGCGGACAGTCCCGAGCCGCGCAGCGCCGCAGCGCAACGCGCGCCTGGTAGAGCCGCTTGGTCTCGTTGGTGTAGCGGTTGATGCCGTACTCGATCTTCTCCGGCGCGTATCGCACGAAGTGGTTGGCCTGCCCCTGCATGGGGCCAAGCCCGCCCTGCTGCGGTTGCGCCTGCTGTCATGTCCTGATGCATGCGCGCTGGCCCTGCATAGATCCACCATGCTCTGCACCAACGGCACCACACTAGCACGTGGAGTGGGGACATGCATGCGGCCGACGCGGCGCAGCAGGCCCCAGGATTGTGCGCTTGCAGCACGGCGTGTGCGCACCATCTGAAACATCAGCCAGGACAGGATCTCGGCCTGCTGGGCGGGGTCCTGCAGTGCCATGCAGCCCGGCCATGCTTGCAAAATCCAAGCTATGTCTGCTTGCAGCGCAGCTCATGATGTTAACAGGCGGTGAGCAGACAACGCAACAACAAACACTACTTGAATCGTAGCGTGCGCATAACCGTTCACCACACCTGCGAGTACAGACCCGCCTCGGGGTGCTTCTGCGCCAGGTACAGCATCATGGCGCCTGGCGCGTGTTTCAGCTTGAGTCAGCACCCCAGCGGCGGCAGCAGCAACCGTAGTTCCATGGGATCCCTGAACCCGCCAGCAAGATTTGCAAGGCCCCTGCAGGCCACCAGCGCACCTGACTCAAACACGCGAACGTCGCCGTCGGTCATGGCAGGGATACGGCCATTTGGGTTGATCTTGAGGAACCAGTCCTCCTTCTGCTCGTTCTTTGATAGAGAGATTGCGTGCAGCTCGTACGGCACACCAAGCTCCTCCAGCAGAACCGACGCCTGGCGCGCAGGAACACGAGGGTGCATAAAACACCTTGTCGGCTGTCGCACAACAGGAACAACAGGGAGCGCAACATGCAAGTCACGCGTATAGTGCACCACACGCGCACTCACATGATGCGGCAGTGGGACTGGAAGCAGGAAAGCAGGCCTGTTAAGCATGTCACAGCATCATGGGTGATTATGTAAGTCGATGCCTTGCGGTTGAGGAGCAGTTCAGTGCAACAACAGCTTTGCGTTGGAAGCATGAACGTCACGTGTTTGAGGGTTATATCACCTTCCAGCCATTGGGCGTGCCCGCTGTGTACAGCTTGTAGTTGCTTGCGCTGGCCATTGCGAACACTCGTGTGCAATAGCACCGCTGCCCACACTGCGCTCCTGGAACACTGCTGCGCTGCGCCTGTTCAGCACGTGCGAGCGTGCCTCAGCAGATGTATATAGTAATAATCATGAATGTGACGCCATCACCTGCGCTTGCCTCTTGGTTGCTCGCCGCTTGACAGTTGCAAAGCCAGAGTCAAGCGTGATGCATACAACCTATCACGTAGAAAGTGTGGGCGCACCAACTGCACCGACTGTCTGAGGTTTGCTGCACCTGCGCGCAGGAGCATATGGCGGATATGAAGCAGCCTCGTCTGGATGATAAATGTGTGGATTATAGGTGTGTAACAGCCAACCGAAGCTACAAAGCCTCTCCTCATCGCACGTGTAAGAGGGGGGTTATTGAGAACCACAGTTGAACGCGACAGGCCTGTGGAAAAGAGCACATTTCGCCACCTCCTGGTCTTTTGAGGCATCGGAAGAGTGCGCCACCACCACAGAGGTGTTTCTTGACTTCATAAGGACCAGACTGGCTCAAGATGCCATGCGATTGCGTCTGCCAATTTTGCATCCCGAGTGTGCAACCCTGCGCAGTGGTGTCACAGGAATTAGGCTAGTGGTGATGTAGGCTATATTGCAGGGCGCCAGCGGGCCCGCCCGGGCTCTGATGTGCGTCAGCTGCGCATGCACATCGGGACCTGCGCCCCAGGAAGGGCCCGGGCGGCTTCTGGTGTCCTCATAGGTTCCATCAAGACCAGCACAAGTACTTACCACAGGGCGCTGCTGCCACACACTGCAGCAGGCCTGTGCACGCCTCCTGTGATGCGCATTGGCTTGCTGGGCCCCGAGCGGCCCATGCACAGTGGATCAGTGGCTGCAAACGAGCTCAGGTGACTTCTGACAGACCACAGTGGGCCGGGCAGGCCCTGGAGCGTGGCCATGGTGTGGCCCATCAATCTATTTCAGTGGTGGGCTAGGCTCCCGCCTCCTCCCGCCACCAAAAGCAGCTTGGACGTCTAACAACGGCCTCCCAAGTGTGAAATTGGCTGCGGAGCGGCAAACGGGGCTGAAAACGGCGATGTCGCGCTCAACTGTGGTTCTCAATAACCCCCCTCTGTAAGCAGCAGTGTTTCCCCTAGGGGTTCAGCGGTTCCCTCACAGTGGGGGAAGCGGTGACCCCGCAACTTTTCTTCGGCCCCCACTCCGTGGGGGGGCCCGGAGGCTCGAAATTTAATTTAGCCGGCCGGATATGGGGGATCTGTGGGAGGGAATTCTTAGGGTAGGGTGCGGACCTTGGCCCGCATTTCCACATGTAATCTGGGGGGATGGATCCACAGCAAAACTCATTCTGAGCATGCAGGGCAGACCGAGTCAAACAGCGAGCGCTGACGAGCGCCCGAGCTTCACCGCGCAGGGACAGCGCCGATTGCAGCAACAGTGCACCATGCAGGGTCCCCAGCGCCCGTCCGTCAGGCCAATTCAGACACCGCCTAGCCAGAGAGAGGGGCTGTTGCACAGGGCGTTGTACAGGCATGGTCACCGCTTTGCGGTTCCCCTGGGTTGAGGGCCAGGCGTGTAAACCCGGCCCAAAGAGTGCACACCCCGCCCGCTCGGCTGCTGGGCGTGGCTGGACGCTCACGGCGCACGTCGCTTGCGCAGATAACAATGCTTCACATACAAATTGCCTACGCTGTCGTCCGTCTTGTCGCCGTTGCGGTGGCGGACGATCGACCCGGGCCGCAGCCGCTCCTTGAGGTATGTGGCGGCGACCACGCGCGCGCAGCAGAGGCGCTCCCCCTCATACGTCACGTAGCAGTAGCCGTCTCGATTGTACCGCGGCAGGATCTCCATGCCCTTGACAGTGTGCACACGGAAGATGCCCGTGTCCGACACCTCCAAGTTGTGCCTCTTGCGCTTGTTGGCATGCGGCGCCGCCTGCAGGACGCGCGCTCGGTCGGCCGCAGCGCGCAGGCACGCCGGATGGCTCGCCGCGCAGGCAGGCTGTCGAGGCACCAGCTGTTTGCAAGGGAGCGAGCTACTGGGCGCAGACGTGGGAAGAGCGCGCACCTCCACAGCCCGCTTGCGGCTCGGGCGGCAGGGAGGTGGGATGACAGCCGGCCTGTAGCGGCCGTGCTGCAGCCCTTTCTCGCTCAGCTCGGTCCACAGGCAGCGCTTGAGCACGCGCTTGTTGGCGACGGCGTCCATGAAGTCAGCGATTGACACGCCGGCCCACTTGGCTGCCGCCTCGTCGTTTGCCCAGACCTTGATGAGCGCCTTGGACACAATGTGGCGCTGCTCCACCTCGAACACGCGCTGCACACATGAGCACATGCAGGGCCTCAGTTTATGTAGTCGCGCCCTGCTCTTTGCAGTCTGCTGTGGTTAACATCCAGAGCGCACCCATGAGGCGCCTGATTTAATCCGGTTCAGCGCCTGCTCGCGCGCAGTTGCCCAGCGCAGGTTGTCTATCCAGTTGTGATCCCTGACTTGGTCGCGATGGTCGACCGTGAGGCCCTCGCGGCGGTAGCCACTGCGCTCCCAAGCCGCGAGCACCAGGCGGTGCGCGCCCACTGCGGTCCAATACTCCGCGCCCGTGCTGCCATCCAGCTGAGCGTCAATAAACATCCAGCCTTGGACTTCGCGCTGCTTCACGAGCCCTTTCGGGCCCCTGATCTGGCCAACCCGGTTGGCCCAGTACCGGCTGTACGGCTCAGGGCAGCGCGCCCACAGGATGTGCAGGCTCAGCACAAAGTTATAGCCCAGCAACGCCACCGCGGACGCGGCCATCCTGGACTTGCTGGGAGGATGTCCGCCGGCCGCCCGGCGGACGCCAGGCACCTCCACGGCGTCCCGGGAGGCCGCCCGCCGCGGGCGTCCGCACATTCTCTGTCCGCACATTCTCGCAGGGGTGACCGCATCGCGGACGCCCTCGGAAAACCCCGTGATCTCGTTTGAAAAGCGATCAGACAGTCTCGCCGACAGCTATGGCGCCCCCGCTGTGCCACAGTTGTATAACTGACCATGAGCAGCGCGCTGGAGGAGCTAGAGCAGCTGCTGGCACGCACTCGCGCGGTCGAAGCCTCGCTTGCCGCTGTGCCGCTCCCGGCCTGCTCGGACGCCGGCGCCGGTGGCACGTGGTGGGACGCGCCGCTGGCGCGCAGCGCGGACGCTCACGCACACGTCGTTGTGACCTGCGCCCCGGCTGCGCGGTCAGACCGCGGATGGGCTGCGCCTGACAAGCAGCGCGCAAGAGCGGAGGCCGCTGCTGCCGAGCCAGCAGTGCACCCGGCGCGCTGCTGGGAGGCGCCCTGCCCGCGCCGCGCAGACGTCAGGCACTGCAGTGCTGCCAGTGCGGGGTCGTGCCAGGACCCTGCGCACGCAGCACGGGCGGCAGCGCCGGGTACAGGCCCCACCGCCGGTCAGTGGCAGCAAAGGGCCAACCCGCCGGCGCCGTCGGTGCGCATCCGCTGCGGCTACGACGACCGCGCTGCGCCCGCAGCGCCGCGCGCAGAGACGAGCGGGCGCGCGCCGCGCACGCACGGCTGCGCCGCGGCCGGGCGGCCGCCGGCGCGGCCGCCGCTGGGCCGGCGGCGCTGCGGCGTGCCGCGCTCGCCGCTGGAGGCCGCGCTGTGGCGGCTGGCGGACGCGGAGGACGCGTGGGCCGCAGAGCGCGCGGGCGCGCGGCGGGAGGCCGAGGAGCTGCGCAAGCGCGCCGCGCGGCTGGAGCGCGACCTGCGCCAGCTGCAGGCGCGCGCCCTGCCTGCTTGCCAGTAATTGCACTGGAGGGTGATGAGCACTGCGCGAGGTAAGTGATGGGAAGGGCGGAGCTGCGCATGCTGCAGGCATGCACCCGGCTCGGCCAATTTCCGTCAAGCTTTCCGGCGTTGCATGGCCTTACACACAGTGATTCTGATCACACGTCCGCGCTGCCGCGCACCGCACGGGCACAGTACTTTGATTCGCCCAAGTGTGGCACTCGCAGACCCGACCATGCGCCAGGTCGCCGAGAGCGCGGCGGGGCTGCACGGCTCCGGGCGCCGCAGGCGCGACAGCGGCGTGCCACGGCGGCCGCCTGCCCCGCACGGCCGCAGCCAAGCCTGGCACATGCAGCGCCGCCCTGACACACCCGTGGCCTCAGCAGCACCCTCGGGGCGCCGCGCAGGCAGAGAAGCGGTTCGGCGCGAGCGAGGCGGCTGCGCTGCAGGCCGCGCTGCGCGCGCGCCAGGCGGAGCTGGACCCCGCGCTCGCGGACGCGGCCGCCGCGCGCGCCGCCGATGGCGGCCACGCTGAGCGCCTGCAGCGCCAGCTGGTCGAGGCCACGGGTGCGCCCGGTCCGCGATGCGCGGCGGGTGGCCCGGGTCTGCTGACGGGCGCTCTGTGACCTCGGGAAGAGGCCGTGCAGGCGCCTGGAGAGGCAGCCGCGCGGTGCCCGCCCTGTCTGTGCCTGGCTCTGGCGCGCCGTGGCTGGCTGGCTGCCTGGTGTGGCGCAGGGGACGAGATCATTGGGCAGCGTGTATCGCTGGCTCGGCTGTTCCTGGGCCTCGTTGCAGTGGGTGTCAGAGCGGCGGGGGCGCTTCAAGCACCGGCCGTGACGATGCGCGGGAGGCAGGGCGGCGCCGCGCGCAGGGGACCGCGAGGAGCTGGGCGCGCTGCTGTCCAAGGCGCTGGCGCAGCTGGAGGCGGCCAGCGCGGCCGCCGCGCAGCGCGAGGCCGTGGTCGCCGCGCTGGAGGCCCGGGCGCGCGCCGAGCCCGCGCGTGCCCCAGTCAGGCTGTCACACGATGTCCAGGGGGGCGTGCTTCTGGGTGGGCCTGAGCGCGCACACGGCCCGGGCATGCACGCTTTGGGCTTGCGCGCAGAGTGGGAAGCGAGGGGGAACACGTGGCACGCAAACAGGGACACATGCACCCTTGCGCCACTGTCAGAGGCAGCTCGCTACCCTGCGCGAGCTGATCAACAGTGACGAGCGCGGCTGCCATGGAACTGGGCTGCTTGCAGCGTCCATGCGTGGTCCTTGCATGCAGCATGCCAGATCAGGGACGGGCTCGTCTTTGTACCCCAGAGACAGCATGCTGCAGGAAGGCGGGCGAGTCTGATTCCCCAGCGCCCGGCTGCAGCCGCCACCGCAGGCTGAGAAGCGGGCAGGCACGAGCAGCTCCTGGCAAGCGCGCGCGCAGGGCTGGCGCCGCCGCCGGCGCGCGCCCGCCCAGGGCCGCCTCCCCACGCTAGCCAGCGCGCGAAACAGTGTGGGGCTGCAGAGAAGGAGCGGGGCGCGGCGCCCGCAGGTAGCATCGCTGGAGGGAGAGCGTGCAGCTGCCGCGCGCGAGGCCGCGGACGGCGAGCGGGCGAGCGCTGCGCAGGGCGCGGCGCTCGCCGCGCTGCTGGACGCGCAGCTCGGCCATAATCGCGCGCGCACGGAGGCGCTGCGCGAGGTGCGGGCTCGCCGCCTGCATGCTTGCGTTGCATGCTGTCTATTGTGTTTGTGGGCCGGCAGCAGCGTGCAGCCTTGGCACGCACGCCGCACCCGTCCGCCTTGGCGGTCCGCCGACGGACGGCGCAACGCTGCCTGACGCGCAGATGTGGTTTGCTGCGCACGCCTGTGCGACCGTCCGCGCGTGGGCCATGCGCGGGCTGCCCCACCCCTGCTGCTGAGCACGCGGACTGGCCTGTGGTTGCACACGCGCCCTGCGCCGCCCGCGCAGGCGCTGTCCGAGCACATGGACCTGGGCGACGGTCCCGGCGTTGACGCCGCCGAGACCGTCGCGGCCAGAGCCACAGCCAGCAGCTCGCCGGCCGGCGCTGGCGAGCGCACCTAGCTGGCGCCTGCAAGTCTCGACACACCTGCCTGCCATCCTGCACAAGGTATGCAGTGACAAGGGGCTGGGCGGCACTTTCTACTGCGTCCTGGGGCAGGTTGTGATGTCTGGAGTCAGCCTGCAAATGTGCATATAGCCTGACAATGGCCCACGCATCGCAGCGTCTCAGACGTACGTCTCATATGCGTGATGTGCTTCTTAAGCAGTATGTGCACATGTAATGCGCAAATGCTTCTGGTACCACAGAATTTGCTTGAACGACACTGCTGAAAGCAACAGGCATTCCTTTACAATCACAAGAAGGCGCAGCACATGCATTCAGCAAAACCAAGGTTGATCCCTCCACAGGGCAGTGCCCCATGCAAATCCTCAGCCCGCATGCACTGCATGCAGCATCGGTGTGAAGGCTGCGCGTGGAACGCTCGAGCTGAAAGTGGGACACAGGACGATGCCCCGTCAGGGCCAGTGTTCATGGTGCAGAACGTGTAAGCACTGCTTGCGCAACACCACTGTGCCTGTCCCGCCTGCGTCACTTGGCGCCACCCCCCCTGCCGCCGTAGCAGGCGTTGGCAACCTGCCACCCGCAGCCCCAGCTGCGGCAATCCCGGACGTAGGCGCAGCAAACGGCCACTGGTGTGACGCCAGGTCCGCCGTAGCGCTCGAGTCCCACGCAGCGCCTAGCTCGCGATCACGCCGCCGGCCGCCTCGACAGCCTTGTCGGGCGCTGCGCCTGCCTCCTTTGCGATTGCGGCCTCATCAGCCCCAGCCTCGCCCGCAGCGGGCGTTGTCACAGGCTCGGTCGTCGCAATCGGCTTTGATGCAGGCCCGTCGTTGCCTGGCGCGGCGGCTGGCGCGCCTGCCGTGTAGGAGGCGTCCGCGGCAGTGCCGCCTTCCACAGCCTGCTTGGGCGCATGCATGTCTTGGCCTGCACTCGGCATCGCTCTGTGCTGCTCTTGTATGCACACAGGCGCTGTCTGTGCGAACCTGAGCGATGGCTTGTGCGTGGCCGACGATCAGACGTGGCCAGAGCATGTAATTTGACCCGGCCCGGCTGGCTGGGGTACTAGACACATCACAATAGGTCGCTGTGGGCTGTGGCCTCCAAAGTGCATCTCATGAGGAGTTCGTCAGGTGATGCACTGCTAGACTCTGGCCCGTAGGCAAACGCGGGAGCCGCTGGTGTGCATATGTGTGTGTCGTATTGTTCTGCATGCATGACATGCAATGTGTGCACAGCCAGTAGGGCAGGCATGCACTGACCAGCCAGTGGCTGATGTCGTAGAGCCTGTTCTTCGCACGGCTCCGTTATTTTGCACAAGGAAAAGAGAAAGGCACCTCACCAAACCTCACAAACAGGCGCTTCATGGCGTGAGCCAAAATTGAGTGCATGGCAGTCACCTATACAAAGCTCCATGCGCATCCTCGGCGCGCCTGCAGTGCCTGGAAGTCTATGTATACCTGCATGCCAGGGAGGCGGTTCGTTTCCCCATTAAGCATAGCACACTGGGACAGGAGCACCCACTGGTGACATGTTCATCGTGGAGTTGCCAGGCTCGTGCCAGCAGCAGGTTTTCCCTCAAAGCACACACAGACCACAGCAAACACTGGTCGGGTTGCCGAGCCGCTCAAGCCGTACGCTCACAGGGGCCCTTCACTCGTACACATCAGCCCTGGCTCCAGCACAGATCCACTCTTCCTTGAGGCCACAGCCTCTGGCAAACCCCCTCTTTCGCTGCAAACGCCTTGTCTCGCGCTGACCGCATGGATCCATGCGCCCGTCCCACACGCACCCCCTGGCGATAACCCACATCTTCAGGCCGCCTTGGCAGGCCTGGCAGGCTCGCGGCCGCTCTCTCAGCGCCAGCCGCCACCACAACCGCTGCAGGCGGGGCTGGCGGCTGCAGGCGCGGTGTCAGCGACCCAGCCTTGGAGCTCCACGCGACGCCTAGCTTGCGGCCACGCCGCCGGCTGCCTCGACAGCCTTGTCAGGCGCGGCACCGGCCGCCACCGCGGCAGCTGCGGGCTCAGCCGCGGCAGGCTCGGCTGTCGCAGGCACGGTCTCAGGCTCGGCCGTCGCGAGCGGCTCTGCCGCGGCGTCACCGGCGCCGGCTGCCGCGGCGGCGGGCGCACCGGCGGTATAGGAAGCGTCCGCGGCGGTGCCGGTCTCGCCTTCCACAGCCTGCTTGGGCGCCGGCTCGCCGGCAGCGCCGGCACTGCCCACCGCCGGTGCCGCTGTTGAGGGAGCGACACCGTTGATTGTGGGGGCGGCCTCGATCGCGGGCGGCGTCGGAACGGGCGCGGCAGCGGCGCCGCCCGCTGCGGCGGGGCCCTTGAGCGCCGTGGCGCCGGCGCTACCCGCGGCATTGGACTGCGCGCCCGCTGCAGCGGCCTCGCCGTTTGCCGCTGCGACGCCCTCCATGGCCTGCGCAACCAGTCCCATACTTGACACCGGTTGTCGCACGCTCCACAGACGGACTACGATGCAGCACCATGCATGGCACAGGCATGCAGCTCTGCCGCGCCCGCACCAATACTGGCTGGCTGCCGCTCATGCTTCTGCCGATCAGTGCTCGGGAGCCGCTCTGTACGATCAACCATCAAGCCTGGCACAGACAGGCGGTCGCAGCGCACCTGCGGCCCCTCCTTTGTGTCCTCAGGGGGCTCCGCAGCCGCCTCTGCCTTCTCCTGCGCGGCCTCCGCGGCCGCCGGCGCCGGCACGGCCTCCCCGCCGGCCGCGGCCGCGAGCGCGTCGGCCGCGGACGCCGCCGGCGTCACGCCAACGCTCACATCCTTGAACGCGCCGCCCTTGGCGATGACCATGTGCGACCTGGCGCGCGCCCGACCGCGTCATGCCGTCGGGCTTCGGGCGCAGGCGACGTCTCGCAGGCACCCAGCCTGCCCCTCAGCCGCCCTCGCCAAACGCTGCTCAACCAGAACACTCACACCAGCACACTGCCATGCACTCTCCTAGCACTCGGGGAGACCCAGCTGGGGCAACAGAGGGTGGCCGGCCGCGCCTCTGCACGCCGCGCCCCTTCTTCACGCCCAGGGCCTTGAGCACCTGCGGCCGCGTGAGCAGGCTCTGCCGCACAGCTCAGGCTGCCGTTGAGCAGACGGCGCACAGGCTGCGATGCAACCCCCCCAGGGAAGGCAACCTCCAAGGAAGGCACCAAAACAGGCACGCTGCAGAAAACAAAAGTGGTGAGGGGCAGACCTCGTCGGGCGCGCTCAGCAGGCTGTACCGCAGGCTCTGCTTCTCCTTCCAGCTCGCCAGGCTCTTGGGCTTGTCGGCCGACATGCCGTACACCTGTTCCCGGAGCGCAGCAGAGGCTGTCAGGTCCAGACCGCAGACCGCGCCACCATCAGACAGCACCGCGGCCGGCGCTGGCGTCAGCTCCGCACCGTGTAGCCGGCCTTCTGGAAGTCATCAACGTGCTCGCTGAACGCCACAGCCTGCTTCGTGCAGCCCTGTGGGTCATCGATTGATTGTTAGCATCAAGTTACCAGGATGTTGACATCAAGCTAACTAGGCCAACGCAGCGCTGCGCTGTTGGTAGTCCTCGGACTTGGCCACGCAGTGATGAAGTGCGTGTGGACTGGTGCGGCGCGCCAGCAGGGGCGCACCGGGGTGTTGGCCTTCGGGAAACAGAAGATGACAACGCCGGTGCTTTTCACGATTTCCTGCAGCGGGCAGGGACGCGTCAGTCTCAGAACGACGGACAGCAAGCCAGAGGCGCTGCCTGGCAAGCATATTGATGCTCTCATCCCACATTTGGATGTTCGCAGTGCGAGGTGGCACCAACAAGATGCTAAGGGCTCTACTAGTGCGCACATTGAGCTGCACAGGCTTGTCAGCCTCGTCGCGCAGCTCCTTCAGCTCTGGGAGCGCGTCGCCTGCGTGCAGCCCGGTCTTGGCCTTCTTGGCCTCGGCCGCGCCTGCGCCAGCCTCCTTGCGTTTGCCGCGCGGCATGGCTGCTGACGAGCAGTCCGAGGTCTGAAGGCAGTGCTCGCTGTAGATCGGCCCAACGGTGCAAAGTGCTTCTGTTTTGAATGTATTATCTGCGTGGTCCCAACGGGCCAGTCCGACTGGCTCAGTCGGTCACTGTGGAAAGGCGCCTCAAATTTTCTTTGGACGATTACCTGCAGTGAGGCAAAGTGCAGAGCAGCCGCAGCGCCAGAAGTGGCTAGCATGCCTATGGCTGTGCTCGGCCGGTTCAGGTAGCAGCAGCCGGGTGTGAGAAGTGATGCACTGCGCATGACGCACGCCGCGCCGCTCTCCAGTCTAGCTTCCTGCACGCTCTCTGTGCGCCCGCGGCCGCCGCCTCCCAGTGCACAGCACCGCAGGTGTACGAGGGCCGTTGGTGCGGGGCGCGTCCACTGCACGGTCAGCCGCCGCCCGCCTCCCATGCATGCAGCGCTGCGTTGTGTGCGCAGTGTACCTGAAAGGACGTTTGCCGAGCCGTGAGCACTCATGTTGCCGCAGGCCGCCAAGGAAAGCCGCGAGGTAGTGGTAGGCATTGACTTGGGGACGACCAATTCCGCTGTCGCGGTGCGCAGTGCGCTTCAACTGAATTGCCAGACAGGTTCCTGAAGCTTGGCTGACGCGCCGCAGTGCTGCTCCAGGTGCTGCGCAAAGGGCAGCCGGTCGTTGTGCCCACAGTCGATGGCGACACGCTGCCATCCGTGGTCGCCTTTCAGGATAACGGCGGCGTGCTGGTCGGCAAGGCGGCCAAGCGGTGCGCCGCTCCGCAGCCAGGCCTGCTGGACCAGAGCCAGCGCCACTATGTGCAGGTGGTGTGGTTGTGCGGGAGGCACCGCAGGCCCGGTGCAAGTGGCCTGTCGCTTGAGCTGACCGCCAGCTCACAATCTAAATTACTCATACTGCTCCTGCACAGAGCTAGGCAGTCAGTGCCGTGTCTGCTTGATAAGAGCCGTCATGCGCGCCCGGTGTGCTGAACTTGGGGCCGTCAGCTCCTGCTTAGGCCTCTGCACGCACTCAACCTCACACGCTTCGCAGCCAGGCCGCCACAAATCCCGGCTGCACGTTCTACTCGGTCAAGCGGCTGATCGGGCAGGAGTTCAGCGCGGTCGCGGAGGATGCCCAGCGGGCGCGCCGCCGCCACCCGCACCCCGTATGCTTGCAAAGGCGTCAGTGGGTCGCAGGCTGACCAAAGCACATGCTGGCTTGGCTTCGCACCAGCACCGGGTCGCCGCGCTTGTTGTGGTGCAGGCACTCGGCCCTGCCTGCACCCTTGCCCAGCATGCGGGACTGGGGCACTGCCGTCAGGTCTGTCTTCCATGCGCAGCACGCTCGTGTTCAGGAGCTGCGAGCCGGTTCGCTGGCCGACTGGCATGGACCGTGCATGCATGCGAGCCTGAACTCTGACCCTGCATGCCTGCATGCTTGACGCCCGCGGCCAGGCACGGCGCGCAGCGCGCTATGCACTGCCTGGCGCCCGCTCAGCGGCTGCAGCCGCCTGGGGCGGCGCGTGGCGCGAGCGGAGGCCTTGGCGCGCAGGTGGCCTACGGCGTCGGCGCGGATGAGCAGGGCGCGGTGCGCCTGACGTGCCCCGCGGTGGACGGCGGCACGCTGTACCCTGAGGAGGCGCGTGCCGGGGGGCCGCTCCCCTGGCTGGCCCTAGTGTGGAGCCCCGAGTCCGGCCTAATTGCTGGGGCGCTGGTAGGATGGACTGCATGTCGCCGCATGATGGCGGTCCGCAGGAGGCGTGCGGGCGTGCGCAGGCGTGCGCGTCCCAGCTGGCTGCCCGGATGCGCAGGTATCCGCATATGTGCTGGCCGAGCTCCTGGCGGCCGCCGAGAGCTTCACGGGCGCGGTCGTCCGCAAGGCGGTCATCTCTGTGAGCCCCGCATGCCCGTGTCCCGCATCAGCCTCGCATCATGGGCAAGCGCTTGTGGGCGCACGCGCCCCAGCTGCCCGGCAGGCCGCCCGCCCTCCGCCCCGGGCTGACCGGCACACGCTCTGCATGGCGGCTCAAACCACAGAGCTCGTGCGCCGCCTACGCCGACTCGCATGCGCCAGGGCGCTGTGGCAGACAGGCAGCTCGATCAAGTAAGTGCAGGGCGACAGCAGCGGTAGCGCAGAAGCTGCCTCTCAAGCTGCGGCCCGGTCGGCAGGTGCCGGCGTACTTCACTGAGGCGCAGCGCGAGGCGACGTCGGCCGCCGGGCGGCTGGCCGGCCTGGAGGTGATTCGCCTCATCAGGTGCGCGGGGCCGCTGCTGGGTGGGGAGCGGGGCTAGTGGGAGCGCAGAGTAAGTCATCGGGGCTGCGCTGCTTGCTAGACAGGCTTCAGGGCGGATGCGCGTGCGGGTCCCTGCCTGCGGCGCCGTGTGCCATATTTGCCATGCGTTGCGGGAGCGCAGCTGGCATGCCTGGCACCGGGCCGGGTCCGTGCCAGCCTTGGGAGCTCTGCCGGGGCCGTACCCCTGCTTGAAGCATGACTTCGAAGCCGTCCTGCGGAGGCGAGCGCCACGCGCGCGCGGCAGGGAGCCCGTCGCGGCCGCGCTCGCGTACGGCGTGTCGGCCGAGGAGGACCAGACGGCGCTCGTGCTCGACCTGGGCGGCGGCACCTGGGACGTGTCGCTGCTGGAGCTGGGCGGCGGTGTGGTAGAGGTGCTAGCCACGGGCGGCGACGCGCGCCTGGGTGCGGCCCCGCAGGGGGAGGCGCGCCGGGGCAGGTTGCGGGGCACCGCGCCCCTGGTCACGGGCACGGCTACATGCAGCTCGGGGCAGGATGCGCTCCGGCACGGCGCCCGCGCGTCCTCCTGTCACCGCAGCCATGATGGCGTGTCAATGACCCTGTGGGCGGACAATGCTGAGCCGGACGGAATCGCCAGAGTGCTCACGCGTCCGGCCTGGCGCGCGCAGGCGGCGACGACTTCAACAACGCGATCGTGGAGTGGCTGGCTGAGACGTGCCTGCAGGGCGTGGACTGGCGCGAGCCCGGCTTCCTGGCCAACCTGTGCGCACTGGCCGAGGCGGCCAAGGTGCCGACCCCGGTCCCTGGGCGCCCGCTGCTCACGCTCGTGGCGCTGCCGGCTGCCTGCTGGAGCAGCACGCCGCGGCTATGTGGTGCCGTGCCGCATCACCGAGGATAAGCTCTGGCTTGCATGAAGCATGTCTGCTTGGCAGAGCGCATGCCAGCCAGAACCACATGGTCTGTGCGGCCCGCCAGCGGGGGCGACCTGCATGCGCCCCGGCCGGCTCGGGAGCGAGGCGGGGGCGCCGCGCAGGTGCGGCTGACCGACGCGCCGCGCGTGGCGCTGCGCGTGCCGGGCGCGGGCGGCGGCCTGGCGGTGCTGACGCGGCAGGCGCTGGAGAGCCTGGCCGCGCCGCTCTTCCGGCGCATGCGCCTGCCCATCGACGCGGCCTGCTGGCAGGTGCGCCGCGGGCCGCGCCCGTGCAGCCGAGGTGGGGTAGGGTGGGGCAAGGGCGTGGTCCTGGTGCATGGCGCAGGTGCGGGGCTGGTGAGAGGGCTGGTGAGAGGTACGGCATGCCGTGGGCGCCTGCAGGCCTGGCTGGGCCGCTTGCGCCCGCTGCCGGCTTTGGCCAGCCGCGCGCGTGCGCGGCGGCGTGGCCCCCGGGGCGTCCAGCAGTGCGCGCGGTTTGGGGACAGCAGGCCCTGCGGCCGGCCGCGTGGATGATGCACACGAATGGTCTTCTTTCTCCTGACGGCCCCGTCGCTGGGACGCCGAGCGGATGACAAACCAGTTTCGATCCTGACACGCGCGCCACAACACATAGGAAAGGCCAAGGGATCATGTGGTATGCTTTGGTGTTTTGCGCATGATTGGTAGGCCATTCCACAGTTTGCCCGAGTGCAGCCAAGAGTGGCTTTTGAGTAGATCCCATTGGGTGAGTGATGCCGTGCGCAAGCACGTTTTCCACCTCCTGACCAGGCGCGCCGGCATCGGCTGGGCCGCAGATGACACTATAAACTGTGGCTGACACCCACTGCCGTCTGTATGTGCACATGCTCGGGCGCACAGCGCCCATGCCTTGGGGACATCGGTCACCCTTGCTGCTTGGGCTGCCTGTCGGGCGCATGATGACCGTTATTCTTTAGCCGGACACAGCCACCATGCGGCCGCCGTGGCGCCGCATAGGCGGCTAGCGTGACGAGGATCGTCATCCTTTCTCTGACGCCCGGCACAGCGTTCTCTCAGCCTTGACAACCGCGCAATGCTGTGCGGCAGCTTGTCCCTAGGCGGGCCCTCAGCACGAGGATTCTGGGTGGGTACACGGGCGCCTGGGTGTGGCGTGGCCGGTGCGAGCGCAGGCGGGAGGCACCCCCGCGCCACGCTGCCTCTGGCGCAGCAGAGCCGGGATCAGAGAGGCGCCTGAACTGGGTGCGGGCCAGCGAGAGCGCAGGCGGGCGTCGACCTGGGCACCGCGCTGGGCGGCGCCGGCGGCGAGGGCGGCGCAGGGCCCGGCGCGCGCCCCAAGCGGCGCGCGCCCGTCGGCGCGCTGCTGCTCGTCGGCGGCGCGACGCGCATGCCCGCCTTCCGGCGCTTCGTGCGCAACATGACCGGCCTGGAGCCGGCCGGCGCGAACGTCGACCCCGACCTGGTGCGCAGCCGGGGCCGGCCTGCCTGCTCGCGGGGCGGCCGCAGCTCTGTAAGAGTCCCGGCATGACGCCTGCGCAGCGAGCAGCGGCCATGTATGCGCCCGCGCCCTGGCCAGCAATGGCTGGCTTGAAGCGTGATGCCTCAGGCAGCGCTGGACCGGTGTGGACCGCGCAACAGATGTCACTGGGCATGGCTGCATGTTACTGTTCGCACTCGTGCGCTGCGCAGCCGATTGCTGGACCTGCCTCAGCCCACTGGTACTCACACAAAAGCGGTGACGGCCCCCAACACAGCGGCATGGAGAGGCTGACAGGCTGTTGGGCCTGTGGCAGCGCGCCGCGAGCGCGGAGCAGCTCAGCGCCGCTGTGCGCCGCGCCGCAGGCGGTGGCGCTTGGGGCCGCTGTGCAGGCCGGCATCCTTGAGGGCAGCCTGCCCGGGCACATGGTCATGGACATCTGGCAGGTGGCGGCCCTGCGCCCACACGCACGGGCCCCTGTGAGCATACTACGAAGGAACAGCCCCCAATACTCGCGTCCTGCTGCTGGTGAAGGGCTGTGCCAGCCGGGGACGCACTGCCTGGCGCCATGCCGTCGTGCTGCCTGCGCACCTGCTGCCTGCTCGCTCGGCGCGCGCTCAGGCTGGGGAGCGCGTGCGTGTTTTTGGGCACTGTACAGCACCTTGCGAACCATGTGTTATGCCCGCCTGAAAGGACTGGGCAGCGAGAGGACAGTGAGTAAGGCTTGTGGCTGTATCATGCCATGGCCTGCGTAGTCATGCTGCCCGTGCGCCTGCGGGCAGGCGTCGCTGCTGCGCGCGCTCGCTACGCAGAAGCTGAGGGGGGATGCCGGAGCGGCGGGGGCCGCCGCCGAGGCTGACGGCGGCTGGGAAGTGGAGGAGTCGGAGTCTGAGGCCGAGAGCCCTGCTGGGGAGCCCGGCGACGGCCTGGGCGCTGGCGGTGGGCCGACTCGCGCGGACTAGGATGCTGCGCGCGGCGCGAGGTCCATGGCTTGTCTGCTGCGCGCGCGTTGGAGCTGTGGAGTGCTCATGGGTCACAACTTGTCATTTGCAAGCCTTCAGCGCCCCATCCCTTGCGGAAGAGCTTGGGCGCAGTGCCTAGTTCATCCCTTCCGCTGCCATGGCGATTGTCGCAGCACGCTTTACAATGATAGCCATGCCGACATAGAGCACACGCTGGCCCGTATTGAGCACCAAGTGCTGGTTTACATTATTGTTGGTGCCGCAAAGGGGTTCCACGGAAGCTCACCCAAGTTCAATGTTTGCCAAGTGTTCACACCCCCCAAACAATGATACACAATATGCATGCATTCATCCCGGCGCCATGTCGCTCGCATGCGCGCATCTGGGCCCCGTCTCGCAGAGTTTGCTGACCCCACAGGCCGCGGGTGGATGGCAACATGGTGAGCATGGCACACATGGGCACAGTCTCACAGCCTCTGCTGACAGATATAGTCACCACGGTTGTCCCAGCGCAGGCGCCAGTGCCGCCCCGCCATGAGCGGCACAGGAGCAGCGCAGGGCCTGCGCTAGGGCCTGCGCCTCAGGCCCGCCGGCGCACGAAGCGGCGCTCGCGGAAGGCCTCAAAGTCGCCGCGCTGGATGAGGAAGTGCAGCGCGCGGCGCACGAGCGGCTCGGGCGCGCCGCAGCGCACCAGCTCGTCCACCAGCCGGCGCTCGGCGACCGCCGCGCCGACCGCGACGCGCCGCTTCAGCTGCGCCTCCACGCCATGCATCTCCGCGCGCTGCTCCTCGCTGAGCACCTGCGCGCGGCGCCAGCGCCGTCGGCGGCCGCGCCGCGCCGGCGGCCGCGCGCCATGCCAGCTGCCACGCGCTGCAAAAGCTGCAGCAAGGCCTTCTGAGCGTCAGCGCCGCCGAGCGTTTCTGGCCTGCGCGCGCTTGGCCAGTGGGTGTGCTCGCGGCCGTGCGCGGAGCCTCGTCCGCTGCAAGCGCGCGCATCCCCCCTGCAGCCACAAGCACCGCTAGCCGCGCGATGCACGCCGCTTGCGCGTCACAGGTCCGCTTATCCGTTTAGGTCAAACGCTACATCCTACCATGCCAGCGAAAGCTTTTAATACTTACTCGGAAAAAGAGGAGGTCAGGACAGCCTGCATGGACCTTGGCAGCGAGGGACGCAAGGGCTGCGACGGGTGCGCGCGCTGACGCCAATCGATTGGCATCAAATGGGAGGCGGCGGGGCGGCGGCCGGCACGCGCGCGGCGCCGCGGGCCGCACCAGGTTGTCCATGAGGCCGGAGCGCACGGCGTCCATGGTGGACACGCGGAACAGGTCGACCGCGTGCCGCACGTGCGCCTGCGTGGCCTCCGGCTGCAGCTGCATGCGCGCGAGCGACTCCGCGATGCGCACAATGGCCTCCAGCTGGCGCACCGTGATGGGCACCGGCGGCAGCTCCGAGCCGCCGGCCTTGGCCGCATCGCGCGCCTGCGCGCGCGCGCGCTCAGGGCCTGAGCCCTCTTGCGCCTTGCGCGCCTGCACATCACTGCAACAGGCTTCGCACAGGTGTCCCCGGGCGCAGAGGTGAAAGGCCGCGCTTTGGTCAGGGTGCGCCCATCGGCGGCCAGTGCCTAGGCAGCCGGACGCGTCCGGCCGAGCGCCGCCTGCGAGCCGCGCGCGCCGCCCCCAGCGTGCGCTACGGAGGCGGCGTCAGGGGCGTCCTTGCGCACGGGGAGCATCATGCCCCGGGGCCGCGCAGTGGCCGACCAGGCAGGGGGGCGGGGCGCGCGCCTGCTGCTGCAGCTCCACGCACTTGCGCGTGGTGAGCATTGCACCCCGGGGCAGCAGCCGACCTGGCAGGGGGGACCCAGCAAGGGAGACCTGGCAGGGGGACCTGGCAGGGGGACCTAGCAGGGCGCGCGCCTGCTGCCGCAGCTCCACGTACTCGCCGGCCAGGCCCTGGGCGGCCTGCGCGCTGAGCCGCGGGGCCACGCGCGCGCGCGCGTACTCCAGGTAGCGCTTCAGGAACGCCTCGGCGCGCGCCTCCTCGCCGTCGCCCTCGCCCGCCGCGGTCGCCTGCCGGTGCACGTCCAGCACGTGCCTGCCGCGCGGGGCGCACCGCATCAGCGGACGGGTGCAGCCCTTCCCCAGTGCTTGGCGCGGGGTCGCCGCGCGCAAGCGCCGGCGGCCTGCTCCATTACGGTGCGCTCTGCATCAGCTGCAAGCCGGCCAGCGTGCAAGCAATTCCTACACCATGAGAACTTACGCCCTGAGCATGCCTGCCGTCCCTGTCGCATGCCCGCGTCGCCCGCATGGCTACCTGGCAGACAGGCGCCACATGACAGCAAAGCGACGCTTTTGGTTGCAGGGTCTGAGGGGCCCTTAAAAGCAGCCGCCTGCCCATGCGACGGCGCGGTGCCCGGGCGGGCGCAGGCGCCGGGCGGCGGCCCGCGCCTGGCGATCTGCATGTCCCGCTCCGCGTTGCGCTCGTCCTTGACAATGAAGATGAGGTCGAAGCGCGACAGGATGGTGGACTGCAGGTCGATGTTCTCGTCCGCGCTCTTCAGGTCGTCGTACCTGCCGCGCCCCCAGGCGGACGCTGAGTCAGCGCAGGCCGTGCGGCATCCAACGCTCTGCGCTTCATGTGAACGCGACAGCCCGCGCCGCCTGCATTGGCCGTCCCTGCTCGCCCCAGCGGCACGATGCGGGCGCCGCATGCGTGGGCGCGCATGCGCCTTGCTTCCTCGAGCACGCGGCCGCGCACCGGCCGGAGGGCGGGTTGGCGGCCGCGAGCACGCTGGTACGCGACTTGAGCATGGTGGTGATGCCGGCCTTGGCGATGCTGATGGTCTGCTGCTCCATGGCCTCGTGAATGGCCACGCGGTCCTCGGGCCGCATCTTGTCGAACTCGTCGATGCACACCACGCCGTTGTCGGCCAGCACCATTGCGCCGCCCTGCGCGGCGGCGCGGTCCCCGGCTGGCTCGGGTGCGGCAGGGAGACGGGGCGCCGGGACGCGGTCGGGCGCTGGCTGCAGGCCCGGCTATCCGAGGGGGCGATAAAGACTGGGTGTGTGTGCAGCTCCGGGATTAGGTCCTCCCGCGCACCATTGCGTCACGTCAACGGGGGTTTGTTGTGGATGCCTCCAGTCGCACTGCCACAGGCTGCATGCTGTGCATGGCGCGGCAAGCATCACGTAAGGTGTGAGGAGCGGGCGCGCGCCTCCAGGTAGAACTCGCCATGGCTGTCCTTGATGACGCTGGCGGTGAGCCCGGCCGCGGAGCTGCCCTTGCCGCTGGTGTACACGGCAATGGGCGCGGTCTTGGACGCAAACTTGAGGAACTGGCTCTTGGCCGTGCTGGGGTCGCCCAGCAGCAGCACGTTGATGTCGCCGCGGCGCCACGTGCCGTCCGGCAGCCGCTGCGCGCCCGACCAGGGCTTGCAGGTGGGCATTCTGACGTTGCACAGGCATGCGTTCCGCTGCAAGAACCCTTCCAAACAGCGCGCCGGGGCGCCCAACAGCATACGCTGTACGTTCAACGAGGGACTCCTCCTGCGATGAGGCACACCTGCGATCCCCGCCATGAAAGCATGCGTGGAGCTCCAAAACAGCTGATTTGTACCCACAGCGCATGCAGCAAAAAGTGCATGCCGCGGCCGGCCAGTGCGACTGTGGGGCGCGCCTTGCGCGAGCCGCCAAACAGCAGGCACGCGACCGCCTGCTTGATCATCTCGCCGCCGAAGATCTGCGGCGCGATGCGGGCGAATAGGTTGGCCACCGCGTCCGGCCGCGCCGCAAACTCGCGGAACTCCTGCTCCTCCTCCTGCCTGCCGCAGCCGCGGCCGACCGCCCTCGTGAGCGCCCGCACGTGCCCGGCGCGCCGCTGCCTGCTGCTGGTATCGCGAAGCTGCTGTTCAAAGCGGTGTCGCCCAAATGGGTGGTCGGCGCATCAGAGACGTCCTGCAGCCCTCCAAAGTTCTGCACCCCTCCTGTATCCCTCGTACGCGCCGCTGCATAAGACCCTGCTGATGCAGGGCACAGTGCTGTGGTGGCGTCGGTCTGTAGTGGGCCCATCATCAGCACGGCATGTTTCACAAGCTCAAGCTCCAGGGCCACAAGCACCAGGCTCAACAGTCATCAGCAGTTGCCTCATTCACACGCTGGGGCGTATTGGGCGCGCACGTGAAGTCGGGCGTGCCGTGCGCGCCCTCAGCCTCCTCCTGCATCCCGACCACGCGCAGGTAGGGCATGCGCAGGGCCACCGCGCTGGCGTCCTTGCGGGGCCCTTTCTCCTTTGCCGCCTGCGCACCCCGGGGGCGCGCGGCGCGTCAGGCTGGTGCAGCATGTCTCTGCTGTGACGAGGTGGCGATTAAGGCAAACAGACAGCCCTGTTAGCAGCACCAGGTTGCAGAAGCGTTTGAACAGCAGCAAGACAGGCACCCGATCCGTGCTTGAGCACACACGCGAGCTTGCGCGTACATGTCTGAGCACTATCCGTCATGAATGGGCGCAAAGCGCATGTAGGTTGTACTGAACCATCGCTTATACACATCCTTCGGCTCACCCTTGGTATGGGGCGCATATGAAAAAAGCTAGCTACAGCAAGTGAAAGGAGAGTATAGCGTATAATGTACAACGTATAATGAGTATAATTTAGGATCAGAAACCAGGCAGCCGCAGCCTGATGCCCACCCGCCCCCGTATTGGGGCATGTTTCCACAGCCAACATGGAGGCAGAGACGGCACGGGGGACGGAGCGGCCGGGCGGCAGCTGTCTGCGCGGCCGGCGCGTGCGTGCCTGGTAGATGGAGTAGATGCCGACCGCGGTGACGCGCGTGCCCGGCGCAATCGCGCCGACCAGCGTGCGGTCGGCCACCAGCTGCAGGCTGCGCGGCAGCTCGCCCATGGGCACGTCCTCCGGGCACTCCTGCGCGGCGATGCGTCAGAGAACGCGGGCCGCGGAGCGGGCCGACCTGCTCAAAGAGGATATGTCGTGTCCCAAACTGATCCCCACACGTTCAGCACATGATCATGCACCGAGCATGCTCGAGCATCGGCACATTCTCAGGGCGTGCCTGCACGGCACCACGCGGGAGTCCCCTGCCAGCTCACAGGCAACCTGCCTGGCCAGCCTGCCAACGGGTGACATACCATGCGCCACATGGCCACGCAACTGAGATGCAGCCCTAGCCTGTGCTGTCACTGCGCCCCTATGAGTGTGCGCCAGTAGCTCAGGCTGTCCCTGGTGGGCGTGTGAGCGCAGTCCGTGCTGCCGGGGAGAAGGAGGCGCGCCTGCAGCTTCAGCATCTGCTGATCCACATATTTACTCTTGCTTGGCAGGATAACGAAGGAGTCTGCCGAGCAGCGGTCTTGCCCGGGCAGCTCGTTGCCCTGCGGCCGCCCAGCCGCCGTGACACCCGGGTAGCCAGTGGTGCCATACTGCGGCGGTGCCCGGGCTGGATGCTCCACAAGTACCACCGAGCGCGGGCTGGCACTGCTGCTCTTAGCCACCAGTCGATGCGCTCTCAGAACATCATGTCACGTGCAGCGCAGGGCTGCCTGGCGCCACGCAGCAAGGCCGAGCGCAGCGGCATGCAGGCTCACCGAGCGCGCGTCGCAGTAGCGCGGGAGCATCGCGCCGCCGATGCCCGGCTTGCACGGCAGCACCTTGGTGCTGCGGCAGTCCTTGCACATCACCGTGATGTGCGTGGCCTTGTGCTGCGCGCGCACGCCAGGACGGCGGATGTCACGGGAGCCCCTCATGCCCCACACCATGCGGCCGACTCACTGCAGCAGGCTGCAAGGCAAAATCCATGCCGGCGCCTGTGGCAGGACGGCGGCAGCACAGCTCGGCGTGGGCTCCAGACGCGGCGGCCTTGGCGGCGGCGTGCGCAGGGCCGCGGGCGCGCCTTGGGCTTGGACGCCGCCGTGACGATGCCCGGCACCATGACCAGCCGCGACACGTTCTCGGACTGCGGGGGCGCCGGTGCGGCCACTCAGCGCATTGCACGGGTTGCGGTGTGTGCAAGGCATTGCCGCCAACCGCGATGATGCTGCTGGCGTGGACCCGCGAGCACGCCTCAACAGAGCGTGCAGCAGGTGCCCTGAGCCCTGCATGCCATGATCCGCATGGGCTGCGCTCCACCAGGGTCGGCGGCCGCGCACCGTGAGCTCGCGCAGGGAGGCCGGCCCAAACTGGCGGCTGCCGCACAGCAGGACCTGCAGGCCGGCAATCTCGGCCGCCCCGGCCTCCTCCTCGTCCTCCGTGCCGCGCGGCTGCAGGCGCCGCAGCAGCGACACCGCGGCCTCCTCCAGCTGGAACGCGGGCGCAACGACCGTTGTTACATCAGGCCGTGCGTGTAAGCGCATAGGTATCCACGACAGTGCGGCCTGTCAGCTTGCAGGCCAGCAAGACCCCTCGACGCCGCAGCCCCCTCCTCGTGCTAAGCTGCGCAGCAGCAAGCGCCGCAGCAGAGACGCAAGCGCCCCCTTCGCGGTGTTCAGTCTGCGATGGTGCATGTGGGCTGCTCGCACATGGAGATGCTGCCAGGGGTTTGCAAGCGCAGGGGCTGACAAGCACAGCAACACAGCTGCACCCGCAGCCTCAAACTTATGGGTTTCTTATCACAGCCCAGTTGCGTGTGCGGGGCAGGTGATATCCTAGCTTTTGCATATGCACACCAGCGGCAGGTACTCGGACGGATTGTCCTGGAGCAGGTTGCTCAAGTCCGCATCAAAGGCGGTGATGTCCTGGACATCCACGCGCAGCTGTTTGCGCGACGGCAGCAGCGCCTCCCTGCGCCAGTATGTGCTCAGTCCTCGTGCACCCCAGGGCAAGCCTGCGGCACAAACCTGGCAGTGCTCGTGCCCGAGCCGTGTGACCATAAGCAGACTATAAAACACGATGGGGCTCCACCCGGGCCAGCATGCTTGCAGCACTGTCCTCAGTGTGTACGTTTATCAAGAGGCGCAGCAGCAGCAGCACACCAGGCCGCAGCCGGCAGCGGGTGGCGGCCATCCGCGCCGATGCAGAATCGGTCGGTTGTGCGCGTGCGCAGGAACTGCTCAAACTTCGCCTTGACCTCCACTGGGCTGTGTGCTGGCCGCTCCTGCTGGAAGTCATAATCCTGCTCATTGTAAAACACCTGCCCCTCTGCGCGCGTGCCACACGATGTTATCGCAAGTGTTACACGCAGCGCACGGTACAGCCGCAGCGGCTTGACGTACTGCTGGCATACAGCGCACCATCAAAGCCAGCCATCGCTTGGATGTCTCAGCTGAGCGCTTGCGCCTGTGCGCCTGCAGCGCACCCCCTTCTTCGCGCACGCAGGTGATGCAGACTGTCCCAGCAGCTTGTAGCAAGGGTGGGAGCGATCATGCTTTGCGAGAGCTGCCAGATGCACTTTGACAAGTTTAAGTTCATGGTCCTAATTAGGCAGCGCTGAGCATATTGCTGGTGTTCAACATGGCAGGCTCACGCTTTGCGCACGTCTTACGATTTTCCTTACATATGCCTCTCTAGCGCAGGCCCCGCGTCATGCACAGGCCCACTTGCCAGCATGCACAACAGGGCATAGTCCCTCTACGCCCTGCTGTGCATGCTGGCCACTCAAATTTTACAGCGCTATGCGCAGTGTGCAGCAGCAGTGCGCATGGCTATCAGCAGGCAGGCATGCTCATGGGCACTTTGCCATTTTCCTCTACTGCATTGAACCACCATTGTATGTTAGAAAGCAACGGATGTCAACAGGACTGCTGCAAGTGCGAACGAAGAGGAGGCCAGCCAGCACGGGCAGCAGCTTGACGCGTGGCACGCGGAGCATGGCTCTGGGCGCTCCCCATCACATCCTCATGCTCCTGCTCATGCTCCTGCTCTTGGTGAGTCACGCGGGCGCGGCGGCCAGCACGCGCAGCAGCACGTCGCGCACGCGCGGCACGCTGAAGCAGGGCGCGGCCGCCAGCAGGCCGGCCAGGCCGGCCAGCTGCTCGGGGCTGCTGTCGTAGGTGACCTCGCCGACCGCCGCAGCCGCCAGCAGCCACTCGTCGCGCATCCAGCGCCTGCGCGGCAGCACGCAGGCGTCCGCAACACGCATCAGCCAGAGCCAGCCTCCCAGGAGCACCTTCCATGATTGAAGGTACGCACGCAGAAATGGATGTTGCAGTGGACCTGGCAGGCCGTGCTGTGCAAGCAGACATCGCGCTCCAGGCGTGCTGGGCGCATGCCCGAGCTGCTACAGGGCCGCCAAGCCATAGACCAGAGCCACTCTGCACTTTGCAGGCAACTACAAAGCAGTGCGCACCAGATGTCCTGCAGGCCCTCCACGCACTGCGCCAGGCTGGGCGTCGCGCCCGCAGCCAGCGCGCAGCTGGCGGCTGGCAGCACGCTGCCGCCGGCCCCTGCCAGCAGCTGGCCGGCGTTGGCGCCCGCCCTCTCGACCGCCCGCACTACCGCCTCCAGCTCCAGCCTACGCCCCAGTGTGCCCCCAACACTACGGTCAGCACAGGGCCTTGCTGGAGTGTGGGGCGAGCTTGAGAAGGGGGGAGTGGCGCACAGGCAGGTCTGCAGGCAGCGCAGCTGGTGCTCCGTGCGCTCCAAGTGCTGCGCGGTGAGCTCTTCCGCAAAATTCGGCACGTCGGGAGCGGGCTGGAAGGCGTCGCCGGCCTGAAGGGCCTGCCCGCAGGTGCCGGTGGCTGAGAGCTTGGTACTTGCGTCAATTAAAAAAAATGCAAGGCTTTAATGCCCACCGCCAGGCCCCGTATGGCGTCAGCGGCTGCAGAAAAGGTTGCCAACAGGCGGCCCTGCAGCACGAGCGACAGTCACCATGCAGGTCTGCAAGTTTTACAGCAATGAATTGTGCATCTAAACATGGTGATGCGCGCCTTGGCCTGCACCCAGCTGTCCACATCGTGCGCACAGCGGCTGTACACCTGCATGAACTTTGCTATCAGGCGCTCTCCGGACATAACAAGCTCCTCATGCAAGGATCCAAGTGCGCCATTGGCGTCTCACCGGCGGCGCATGGGCACGTTGTATGCTGGTGGCACTCGCTGGTGGTGCAAGAACACAAGAAAATTTACCTTGGCACAGTGGAACGCATCGTTCAGTGGATGGCCAAATAAACTGACTTTATTTCTGAGGAGCTTCAGCACATCCAGACCTAGAGCTCTCACCCTTTCACGTACCCGCTGGGGAACTCGTAGTGGCCCATGTGACTGCATGCATGCATCTACATGCGCTTCAGCATGAACACATGCCCGAACATGCCTGCTGCCAGACCGGCGAGCCCCTTCTGTACTTCGCCCTGTAATTGCCGTCATACCATGTCCTGAACGCGCCTCTGCTGTGTCACAGTCAGTATATAATTCTGTAGGAGCTATATAAGCTTATTACATACAGTACACAATTGCATCATGCCTTTAAGCCACGCTCACAGCAGTATGGACTGCTCTCACTCCGGGAGCGACGTATGACCCACACTGAGTGTGGGTCAGTGTAGCACACTCCCTTGTGTGTATCTATCTGACATAGTACAGGAGGGAGACAGAGATGCAGAGCCGCCAGCACTTGATGGCGACCGCATCCTGAGAATGCATGCGTCCAGCCGCAGTGCTCGATGAGCGTGCATGCATGCATTCCAGGTTAGTACCAACACGTCAGCCCAGACCCTGGTCCATTCCCGAGACACCCTTGCTGTGTGCTGCGGTGAGGCTGGATATATCATCGCAGGAGCAGGTGCCAGGGAAGGCGGGGCAGCGGCCTTCCAAGCATGAAGGCGCTGCCAGGTGGTGCTTTTGTGCTGCGCGGCTGCGCACTTGTCACGCTGCTGGCTCTGCACGCGAGGGCCTCAGTCGTGCTGAAGGTGCGCCGGCCTCCGCTGGTGCACTGGCGCCCATGCTGAGGATGCCACAGTGCGCTGACCGCCAGACATCTGTGCTGCGCAGACCGGCAACTACAGCTTTGACCCGCTGCCGGACATGCCGGCCGACTTCGGGCCGCGCGTGCCGCCCGAGGGCGTCGAGGCGCTGCTGGTGGTGTGTGGCCACTTGGAGTGGCATGCCAGGGCGCAGCATGCACACTCGGAGCGGGCCATGTGCTGACTCTGCTGCACCTGTCGTTGGTGCGTGGCGTGTCTGCTTCCACGTGGCGCAAGCTCGGCCTGCAGAGCGAGCGCGCCGCGCAGGTGACTGACCCCGATGACGCCTGCGAGCCCGTGGAACGGCCGTACCACGACGGCCGGCCCTGGATAGGCCTGATAGTGCGCTCAGAGCGGCTGCGGACAAACTGCAGCTTTGATGTCAAGGTGACCTCTGCCCTCGTGTGTCTGCGCGCTGTGGCCGTGCCACACGTGCTCTCCGGGACTGCCCGCTGCGCTTGTGAGTCACAGCCGGGCAGTCACAGAGGCAGCAAGCGCTTGCCCTGAACAGCCGCGCCTACCAGAGCAAGGACTGCCTGCGCCGCCAGCGGGTCGTGCAGGTGCAGCGAGGCAGTCGTGAGTCGCTGCCGGGCTGCTCCGGGCTGGCGCCGCTGGGCCGTGCGCAGCGCGCCGCCGAGCGGCGCGCGCGGGCGTACGGCCGCGCTTGCAGCGGCCGCGCCGGGCGTTACCCGCCGCGGCGCTTGCGCGGCGCGGCAGGTGCGGCATGCGGAGCAGGCTGGCGCGGTTGCGGCAATTGTGTACGACGACGTCAACGAGGCGCTCATCATCATGTCGCGGCCGCGCGACCATGCGGAGACGAGCATCCCCGCGGTCTTCGTCGCGCAGAAGACGGGTATCGTTATGCGCAAGCTAATGACGCCCGGGCTCACCTTCGTGCGCATCACGCCGGTGCGCGAGCGTCCATATGTGCGAGGACGCGCTCCTAGATGGTGTGCTGGCACTGCATGCCACCTGTCAGCCGTGTGCGTCTTCCAGGACTGTGGGCTCCAGGTAAGTCAATTGGTGGGGCGTCATGCAGTGCTGCCTGGGCTTGACGCAGACCAGGCCGCAGCCGACCTGGGTAGTCGAACTGCAGCTGAGGCACGCGCCGCCGCCGCGCAGATCACCGATGCGGTGTGGATGTCAATGCTGCTGAGCGCGTTCGCGGGTGTGCTGGCTGTCACCGTCGTGGTGGCCACGTTCTACTTCATTAGGTGCGCTGCATCCACACGCTGGCGGCCCTGCCTGCCTCTTACACATCGTAGGAGTGCGGCTGTGGCCGCGCACTGGCGCACGGCAGCGTTGATTCACGATACAGATCAACATGATGTCATCCATCAATGTGTGTACTGCACTGGGCGCTGCTGCAGTCCAGGAGAACAACACGGGCGAAAGTGCCGCGCGGGAGGCCGGGCAGGCACCGGCACGCGCGCACGCCGGGGCGGCTGGGGCGCATCATGCTGTGCCCAGCGTGGCCTGCCGGCGAGCGGGGTGCCTGAGCCTGCCGGGCTGCGCGGGCCGCAGCGGCAGGCGCAGCCGCATGCGCGGCGCGCCGGGGCGGCAGGGCTACAGCCTGTTGCGCGGCGGCGAGGAGGGCATGTCGCCCGCGGAGCTGCGCGCGCTGCCAGTCGTCATCCACGAGCGCCGCCGCCGCGTGCCGCCGCGGCCGCCGCCACCGCCGCCGCCGGAGGCCCCGGTGCGCGCGCCCCGCCGGCGCGCGCTCGCACCGCGTCCCGCTCGTCTGATGCACTCTCCTCCACCCTCCTTGAACTGGTGTGACCACAGCCAAGGTGTGGGACCTGCCCAAGGCGGCTCCCTCGTCACGCTGTGGGGGGTTTGCAGGGCATCGACCTCCAACGGAAGGAGGTCAGGGAAGCGCGCGCAGGCTCTGGCGCATCGTGCAGCGCACGCGCATGCCAGCAGGCGCCAGGACGGCCCGGCATGGTGCTCTCGTGCAGCGGCTGAGTGCGGTCAGGAGCCTGCCAGGCTGCCTGAGCCCTGCGGCGACACCCGTGCAGCAGGAGGAGGAGACGCTGGCGGTGAATTACTAGGTTTTAGAATGACGTGGGGTCAGGCGCCCTGTCAGACAGCTTGACCCCCACGGCCGCCCCGCGCGGCAGGACGAGGAGGCGCTCGCGGCGCGCAGCGACTCGCACTCCAGCGGGTCCAGCAGCCCGCGCGGGCCCAAGGGCGGCGGCACGCTGCGCACGTGCGCCATCTGCATCGAGGACTACCGGTGCGCGCGCCTGCGCGCGCCCCGGGGGGACCCCGTTCGCCCGTGCAGGCGTGCCGCCGAGCGGCATCGCCTCTTTGGTGTCTGACGCCTGGGGCGCCCAGCCGGTGAGTGCGTGGAGCTGCACAGACGCTTGCCTGCTGCCCCTGGCCCCGGCCCTGCTTGGCAGGCACCTCCAGGGGGCTGCAGGCTGGCGAGCAGGCGCGTGCCGCGCGCGCGCAGGGAGGGCGACAAGCAGCGCGTGCTGCCCTGCAAGCACCGCTTCCACATGGAGTGCATCGACCAGTGGCTGTCCGCGCGCAAGCCGCTGTGCCCCATCTGCAAGTGGGACGCGCTGCAGCCCTTCCCGCCGCCGGGCGCCGCGGCGGTTGACGCGGCGGAGGCGGCCGAGGCCGCCGAGCGCACGATCGGGCCCTGGTGGCAGCAGGGCCTGGGCGCGCGCCTGCTGCGGTGCGCGCCGGGGGCAGTGCGCATGCCGAAGGGGCAAGGTAGGCGCAGGGTGGGCGGGCTGCCGTGCGCCATAGGGGGCCGATTAGCGGGTGAGTGGTCTCGTGTCATGTGCACTGACAAGTGCATGGCCGAAATGACGGAGGGGCCATGGTGGTGCCGGCGGGTGTGAGCCAATACGCATTTTCGCAGCCTGTTTGTCAGAGCAGCGGACCGTGCGCTGGCAGCTCCGACGCCTCAACTCAGCCCCATCAGCCTGCACTGCGCATGTACATGAGCTAGCAAAAGGTTCCTGGGGTGTTGGGTGAGGCCATTGAGGTGGCAGGCGGCGCAAGGCCAGGCCTGGCGGGACCTGGCAGTTGGTGCAGTGGCGTACAAGTTGGATGTCCACTTGAGGCGCGCAGGCTGCCTCTGACAGGCAGAAAGAAAGCACAATGTTAGTAGCGCAGCGCCCATACCAGCATGCTGCTGCGCAGGTGGCGGTGGGCCTGGGGTCACCCGCATGCCGGGCGGCGCGGCGGCGGCCGCGCAGCCGACGACGGCGGAGACGCGGCTGCAGCTGGAGCAGCCGCCCCAGCCGCTGCGCCTGTGGGGGCGCTGCCCACGCCCGTCCCCGCCGCAGGGGCTGGCAGCGGCGAAGGCGCGCATGGTCGCGGCGGCGGCGGCGGCGGCGGCGGCACTGGCGGCGGCGGCGGCGGCGGCGCTGGCGGCGGCGGCGGCGGCGCCGGCGGCGCAGCGGCAGGGACCAGCGGGGGGTTGTCAGCCACGCCGCACAACTTCCCGGGCATGCACGCTGTGCGACGCAGCTCCGATGCGGTCATGGTGCGGGCAGGCCCATCCGAGTCTGAGCACACACGCTCGTGACATGGTAGCCACATGAGCATCTTTTGGCTGGGACAGTCGGAAGCAGTAAAGGAACATCCGCGACCACATGCTGTGACTTGGCCCTCTTTTCGGCATGCCCGCGCCTGCATGTATGTGTCGGTGTACGATGTGGCTTGGTGCTCTGCTTGGTGCTCTTCTCATATATAACACAAGGGTTTCAGCGTCCTGCTCATCCTATAGGACCGACGCAGGTCTGCACTTTGCTTCATTCTGCCGTCTCACGTGCAGACCCGCAGCGCGTGTCTGCGTACTGAACATGAACTCAAGTGGCGCGCGCAGGGGTTGGGCGAGATCACGCCGGCGGGCGACGACGAGGGACCGCGGGACGTGGAGACCGGCCTGCGCAGCCAGCGCAGCGCCCCCGCAGCACCGGGGCGCGCCTCCCGCGCAGGCGCCCGGCTGTAGGCCGCCGCGCGCAAGCAGGGCTGCAGGCCGCTGCGCGCAGGGGTGTGCTGCAGCGGGCAGTGCATGGCCACCACGCAGACGCCGGCCAGTCTACTGACATGCTGTGCAAGGGCTGGGCCTTTCTCGGGGTGGCATGCTGATGACTGGGTGTGAGCTAGCCCGCTGGCGAGTTCGCGCAGGGGCAAGCGAGCTCTGCATCGCCACCAGCACAGGGTCTGCCGGTGTCCTGACCGACTGGGTCCCACCCGAGGGTGCTGCAGTCAATGGCACCGACAGTGTTGCTGCACATCACGCGCTTTGTATCACCCCACTTTGTGAGTCGGCCTTCGATATGTGGCGGGCAACTGGTACTGCTTGGTTCAGAGTTTTGCAGCTATCTTCAGTGGGTCTGGGGCTTGAGCAAGGAATGTACATGTGTATGTATTGATAGGGTTGTCTCATAGCTAGTGTCTCCCCGGTGCTCTCCGGCAGCGGTCCGCAGCAGGCAGACAATGCACTGTTCGTCCTACATCTCCGTTTAGCTGGGCGGGATAGCTTGTGCTTGTGCGAGTTTTGGCAGTGGTCTGTCCCTAGGGTAGGCAGTCACGCACTTGTGTACCTGCCTTGGGCCAAGAAATGCATATGATGTGCTTTGGCATGCCAGATTAACATGGTGTATGGACGGAGCACGCCACATTCCTTACACCTGCCGCTATGACGCTGTAAGCACATGTTTTGCTGCTAGTGCAAACTCATGTTGTGTTCCTAGGTCGAGTACCATACAAGTAGCGCTCTCCAGGCGCCATAGTGGCTGCTCTGGGGACAGTATTGAATTGACTGCACCATGACAGACTGCCATGCCCCCTTCGCCCTTCCCAAACACAAAGCATGCATTGCCAGGCAAGGGAACAGAGGCGTGCACCTGATAGATAGAATGAGCATGCACAGAATAAGCAGGCTCATGCTGGACCCATCATGTCCCTCCTGTCGATCCCAAATAAGGGCGTGCTAGCCACTCTACACAGTCACAGATACTGCAATGCATATGACTTTACGACAGCTGAGAACAGTGCCATGCGTTGGACGTGACACAGTGTGAGCAGAAGGGGTGACGCGAAAGCTGCAGTAGCCCTGCGTAGGTTCTAACGTGACACCAACGCTGCATGCCTGACGCTATCCCCTCATTACCTGCCGTGTAGCCTGGCACGCGTAGCAGCGCCGTACGCGTGTGGCGTAGCTGGATGTACCTGCCTACTCCGAGGGGACGCAGAGCGCTTCGTGCAGACACGCATCAGCAGCACTCGCCGCCGCCGCCGAGCTGCACGGCCGTGGTGGTGGCAGCGCCGCCGGGCAGCGCGTGCGCCTTGCTGCCCTGCGCGAGCGGCGCGCCGCTGCGCTCGGCGCGGTCGGCGGCGAGCGCCGCGCGCACCTCCTCGCGCTCGCCCTCGCGCCCGGCCGTGCGCGAGCGCTGGCGCACCTGCGCGGAGCACGGGACTCCGCATTGTTTCAGCCGTTTCGAAAAAATGCGCAGGCCATGTGCTGGCTGGCCTGCGATGGCGCGCCTGGTGGGGCACCGCATGCCTGGAACACTTCGCTTCTCGGACGCCATGGCGCTCACCCTCCCGCTGGGAGATGCCGCAGTGTGGAGGCGCACCTTGTCACGGCCGGTTTGACGCGACGTCGGCCAACGGCGCCGCTTGCACACGCGCTCCAGACCAGATTTGAAACATGAAAGGCTAGGCCAGAGCTGGGCGATATGCATGGGCTAATCTACAGCACGCGCCGTGCGACGCTCCACACACGCCCGGGCAGGTATGCGCGGGCTGTGCAGAGCAGGGCGCGGTGGAGGGTCAGCGGGGCGCGCCGTGGCGGTGAGCGCTGCGCGCTGCGCCTTTTTGAGCGCGTCCTTGGCCTCCTCCACCAGCCGCACGTCGGCCATCGTGAAGGGCCGCCGGGGCGCCACGAGGGCCTCGGGCGCCTCTCCGGCACCTCCGCTGCCGGCCGCCTCCCAGCCGAACGCCAGCAGCGCGTCCAGCGCGTGCGGCTCCTCCACGATCGCCGCGCGCACCTGCGCGCTCGCCAGCCGGCGTTGACAGCCTTCGCCGGGGCCTCTGCTGGCCGCTCTGGGCCGGGCAGGCAGGGAGTTGGACAGGCGCAAGCGCTGCTGCAGGCAAGCTGTGAAGAAGTTTGCCGTGCAGCGCAGCGAACACAGGACAGCTTGCAAGGCTCGCAGCGCAGCTAGAGCAGGAAGCTGCGGTAGCAGGCATCGAGTCAACCTGTTGGGTCACTGCCTCCTTGGAAGCTGGTGCAGTGTGCGCCAAGCACCAGTGCAGGAGCTTGATAGGGGGTTGCACTGTGACCCCCTTCGCCCTCACCTAGCTGAAAGACAGCCGGCAGCCCTGCGAGCTTCGCACGGGACAGGCTCAGAGGCCGCACTGGTGCCATCCGCTATACAAACCCGCAGCGCCTTGCTGCTGCACGCGCCTACAGGTAACGACCCAACCCGCACCAGCAGCCCTCCGCTGCGCGCTGAGAGGCTTGTATGCGGATCTGGGCTCTGTGCTATTGTGCGCGCCTTGGCGTTGGTCAACCTGACTCTCCTGTACTTCTCCTCTGCTGGGGCCACGACGATGTTGCGCAGCAGCTTGCCGATGACCTCCAGGCTCTCGAGGCTGCCGACGAGCGCGAGCGCGGCCTGCGACGTGGTCGCCGGCGGCGGAGCGTACTTGGTCGGCACATACCTGCACGCGCGGGACTTTGCACTGCTTGTGTGCTTGCGTGCAAGCAGGCGCAAGAGCAGTGCTGTGCGAGGTGTGGGCTGCATAGAGCCACAGAGGGGGGCGGGGGGGGCACTCACCCCGCGTACCCCATCCTTGCGCACGGCACTGTGTGAAGTGTTGTGCGTGAACAATAGCGGGTTGCCTGGCCTTTTGAGAGCTCTGATACCTGCAAACAGGCCAAGCAGCTTCGGGAGCTCGAGCTCTTTGCTGTCCTTAATTGAATTTGTCCGTGTCATGGAGCCCCATTGCCTTGACATATGCACCGGCCACAGTGAGCCTTGCCGCAGGCCTGGGCCTCTCATGCATTAGACGTCTTTGGCAGGATAAGCCATCATGCAGACTACTAGCGCTAGCAAGCGCCTGTCCGTTGCCCTGTCTTAGCATGCACGCCTTGATGCGCCTACGCTTGTCTTGTACGAACACATGTGAAGCAGCGCGACTTCTTGTCCATAAGATGTCCATGCAAGCGAAGGCTTCACGTGTGCAGCTTACATTGTACTTGGCGCAGCACACACAGGCTACAGTGCCGGGCTGAGCAGCGCTGGTACATTATTGAATCAAGGCTTAGGTAATAAACACTACATGCATGTCAAGCACACAAGGCACAAGGCACAGCCATGCAACTATAGTACAGTGCAAATCTCATGCGCCGCAGCATAGCCAGTGTCAACCACGTCGCTTCTGAAGACGGTCCATCATAGCTAGGCAGCGCTGGCAGCGCTTGCTTGCCGGGGCAACTCCCATGCAGGCCCTGCAGGCGCAGCCGTACTTTAATAAGCACGTGACATCGCTTACACACTCATCACCGCCAGGGCAGCAGTCCTTATTCTTGGCTTACCGTTCGTCAACGTTCCATCACGGCGAGAAAGCGCTGGCAGCGTTTGCTTCTGTAGGCGCCTCACATGCAGGCCATGAGGTGCTTTGGCTGCTTGGATGCGCGCACATGGTGGCTGCTCGCAAACACCGCATCCAGTGGCGAGCAGGGACTCATGCTGGTCATTGACGGCTATGCAGGGCAGAGGAGAAGCGCGGGGATGCTGCAGTTGACCAGAGTCAGACAGGGCCTCCCAGCATGAGCAGCGCGCCTGTCAGCGGCAGCCATGCGGCGGGCGCCGGCGGGCGCGCGGCGCGCATCGCCGCCTGCAATGCCAGGTTGTCCCGGGCGTCGCGCGGCAGCTCAAAGGCGGCGCCCGCGGGGCAGACCCCGGGCGCCCCGGCCGCGCTCAGCACCCACCCGCGGCCGCCCGCGCGGCAGGCCGACGGCAGCGCCTGCGCGGCGCAGCCGACTGCGCGCCAGCGCCCGTCCTCCGTGTGCGCCGCTGCGCACTGCCGCAGTGGGCAGGATCGTCAGGCTCAGGCAACGCCCTTGCGCTCCCTCTGGCATCCTCTGCCTGGTGCCAGCGGGTGTTGGTAGGCCGGCGGACGGCCGCCCCCAGAGGGGCTGCGGGCCAGGCTGGAGCAAGCTCCTTCAGGGCACGAGGGTCGCCGCAGCAGCTGCATGCGACCCGCTCTTCTGGCCGAGAGGCAGCTGTGTGCCAGGACATGCACAGGATGAAGAAGGCTTTGTGCAGTGGCTCCGTGCAGGGCTGTGCTCAGCGCCGCACCAGGCTCCCGCCCCCGCGGGCCGGGTGGCCTGGCGCCCACGACCAGATCGCCGCAGCGGCCCGCTGCGGCGTGAGGGCGTCTGGGGCTGGCTGCTCCAGGCCGCACGCGACCGCGCCCGGCAGCTGACCCTCGTCCAGCACGGGCCTGCAGGCCAGCAGCTTGGACCGTTGGGGGGCCCAAATAGGCCCTGAGAGGGCCAGCACGGTAGAGCGGCGCCATCCCCTTCAACAGCCCCAGCGTGCAGGTGGGCAGCTGCGGAGCGCGCTCAAGCCCTGTGCAGGGTGGAGCGGCACATAGAACTGGAGCTGGACGGCAGGCCGTCCTGGGGCGCGCAACGCAGGCGCGGTCCTGCATGCACAGCGCTGAGCCCGGCGGGAGGCGCGGCGCGCGCGCGGCCCGCGCACCAGTTGTCAGCGCGCCACACGAAGTTGCAGTTGAACGGCCCGTAGCGCAGCTCGCACGTCGGCACGCGGTGCAGGCGGCCGCGCCCGGTCTCGCCGCGCGCCGCGGGCGGCGCGGCCGGGTCGGCGACACAGCGCGGCGGGCCCTCGAAGCGCGCAAAGGGCGGCTCCGTCCAGCCGCAGACGGCCTCCCGCGCAAACACCAGGCGCCGCATCGCCTGCGAGGGCAGCCTCAGGCGTGCTGCGTGCTGTGCTTACAGCGTCGAGCGCCAGGGTGCAAAGGCCCTGGATGCTGTCCGGGTGCGACAGTGCTGTGTGCTCCACGCACGAGGCTGCATGAGCCAGCAGACGTGTTGCCCCTGCCGTGCGGCCGACACGAGGTGCGCTGGACAGACGCTGGTCGCGCTTCATGCGCTCGTGCGACATGCCTCGCGGCGCCCGGCAGCGCAAGCAACGCTGCTCAAGGCTACGTGCTTTCGTGCCACGCACCTCCCCATAGTCGGCGGCGCTGGCGATGACGACACGCTTGCCGGCGTCCAGCAGCGCGTCCGCGCTCGGCCAATCCAGCGCGCCGCGGATGCCGTGGTCCACCGGCGTGTACACCGTGCGCGCGGGGAAGGCCGCCTCCAGCTCGGCCAGCAGCTGCGGGACCAGGCCCTGGAGGCAGCGCACAAGAGAGTTTCTACACATCTTGCGGGTAGCGCATGTATTCCCCACGCATGCCAATCTTGAGATGTCAGCGCCGCCTCAACAGGCAAGGCCAGCATCGAGCAACCGGGCAGGGCCTGCAAGCGTCATGCGAACATTCACTTCGAAAGCTTGTCGCGCGCGGCGCATGCATGCGCGTGGGTCACGCAGGCCGTTCGCGCACACGTAGAGCACGGCACCCTCAGATACCACCCTGGCCCCCAGCGTGCCATGCCGCGAGCAGGCGGCGCCGCTCCCCCGCAGGCGCGCGGCGGCAGTGCTGTCTGAACGCAGTGCAGTGCAGGAGGCGCGGGCGCCCAGCGCGCCCAGGCGAGCAGGTCGGGCTGGTCGTCCAGGTGAATGAGCAGCAGCTCGTGGCCCTCACCCTAACCTACCCCACCCTACCCGAGGCAGAGCGGGCGCCCGGCGCACCCAGGCGAGCAGGTCCGGCTGGTCGTCCAGGTAGACAAGCAGCAGCTCGCGGCCGCGGCCGGGCGCGGCGAGCCAGGCGGCCACCTCCGCCAGCGCGGCCGCCAGCGAGCGCTGGTCGCGCACAGGGATGGACGACAGCGAGGGGTCGCAGCCGACGGTCTCTGTGTCCCTGCGACCGCGCCGGGCGTCCGCACTCGCGGCAGCGCACAGGCTCCCTTGCCGTCACACCCCAGCCCAAACGACGCGCACCCCTTTTGCGCTTCCTGCATGCCTGCTCGCCTGCCCGGCTGGGACAGGCCAAGCGCACGCCGGCCTGCCTGTCGCTCGCACTGGGCGAGCGGCGAGCTGCGGGCGCGCCGAGCGCGGCACAGCGCGCGGGCGCGCGCCAGCGGAAGGGGTGGCCCAGCAGGCGCGCGACGGCGTTCACCGCGCGGACCAGCGCGTCCAGGCCCAGGTGCAGGCCGCCGCAGTGCGCGATCCGGAGCCGCCCCTGCGCGGGCCGCGCGGGGCGGCGGCTCACGGCGGGCCAGGCTGCGGCGGCGCGCACCCCCGCTGCGCGTGTCCGGGACGTTGGTCTGCTCTTAGCGCGATGCCTTGGGGCCAGGCTGACTTCCAGACCCGTGGCCCCGTGACCCTGGCGGAGCGGAGCGAGCTGTGCATGAGGTGCGCGGGACACGCTGTGTGTAGATGTGCCGCTGGCCATGCAGACGAGCCGCGGCGCCGGGGCTACCCGATCTGTCACTGCATGGCCTGTCATGACGCGCCGCGCCTTGACAAAGTGCGTGTCCAGCTCCAGCGCGCGCACGCCCAGGTTCAGCTGGTCGGTCAGCGACAGCCACTGGTTGTTCGTGCGCAGCGTCGACCGGCCGGCCTGCGCGCGCGGGCGGCCCGAGCGTCACCGCGCTCGAGCCCCATCAGGCCGGACTGCCACGGCGTGGCAGGGGGGTGCCAAGTCCCGCGGCGGCCCCTCGCACGATGAGGGGGCGGCGGCGCACGCACGAGTCGGAGCAAGCAGGGGCGCACCACCCACTTGATCCAGCGCAGGTACTCCGCAAACTGCAGGTCCAGGTTGCCGTACCCTGCGAACCGGGGCGCGTCAGCCAGGCCGCGCAATTCAGCTTGCACAGTGTCCGGCCAAGCGCTCTGCACGACGGAGCCTCACCGTTGGCGAGCGTGATGCCGCTGTTGTGCGAGCCCAGCAGCGCCGCGTAGCAGAACGGCAGCCGGCGAGCCAGCGCCGTCTGCGAAAGCAAGCATCGTCAAACAGGCTGAGCAAGACGCCACGATGCCTGCACACGGTGGGCCTGGCTCTGCTAGCTCAAGGTGAGCGGAGCGCATGTATGGACACTGTGGCCTCGTGCAGCTGCAACACAAGCAGCTGTTCTCTGACATAATAAACAAGCTTACACGATGCAAGGAAGCACCAAGACTGCAACGTAGTGAAGCCTGACGGGAACTGGCTGGATGACACCACCTGTGTAGCTATTGCATGTTCCAACCAGTCAACGACTTGCACTGAGCCGCGTTTGCAGACTGTAGAGCACACGCCGTCACGGTCGCACCTGCGCACCCACTGTGTGAACTGTGTAGCATAAGCAGGTCTAAGCGAGCTTCTCTCGCACAGGCTTACCATTGCACCGCAGTGCAGTTGGTCATAGGCGGTATGCCATGTCTGTGCGGTGCACTGGCGTTGATTCCTCCCGCATCCAGCAGCGCCAGGAAGTCATCAGTGAGGTCATCACGTTGCAGTGCCTCATTTGCGGCGCCGGCAGAGTAGTCTTGCCCAGCAAGCTCTGGACGCTGAAGTGCGGCAGGTTTCGTATTCTCACCAGGCAACAGCTGCTGTGCAGCAGTGCCCTGTGGCAACATCGCAGCTGACAGGGCACATGCAACCAACATCAGCGGGACAAGGATCCAGCCAGCGCCCAGCCTGCGCGCGACCCGCATCTGCGCACGGAGTGTGAGCACGCGCCACACAACGCATGTGCACATTTTCATGTTGCATGCTAGCACATGGGGTGGTCGTACATGTGCCCTACTAGGTTTTGAGTTCTGCTGGCTGTTTGCTTCCTCCCCTCCTTGGCACGCACACAGTGTGCCCAGGCAGGTCACGATGCCGGACCTGACCCTGCCCGACCCCGCACCTGCGCTGCCCGCCAACGGCAACAACCTCAGCCTGAGCATCCACCCGAGCACGCATGGGGGGCCCCCCAAGACGAGCGTGGACAAGTCGCAAGCGGGCGTGATGTCCATCCACGGCGACATGGTGCCCGCCCAGCCCCAGCAAGCCGCTAGAACGGGGGCCTGCCCCGCGCACCACACCTTGTCACTCGGCAAGCGGTGGGTGAGACGCGCGCGCACCGACCGGGCTGAGGTTCCGGCCGCCCTGCAGGCCGCCAAGCGGCGCGCCATCCAGGAGCTCCTGTTCTTCGCCTCCGTCGGCGACCTGCGGCGCTGCGAGCGCATCACGCGGCTGTGGAACCTGCAGGTAGGGGCCCCCCGAGCCTGGCCCAGCCGCCACGCGTGAAGCGGGCCCTACACCTCTGTCAACCAGGCAGGGGGCAGCGACAGCCTATCGCGCGCAAGCTTATGGCAGCGCGGGGACCGTGGCAGCAGGTCTCAGAGCCCCGGGCGAGCAGCCCGTGACAAGCGCTCCGGTCGCGGCAGCCTGCGCGGCTGCAGGCAGGGTCGCTCTGCGGCTGCGCAGCGGCAACCCCGCCCGCGCGCGTGCGGCAGGTCTCCGACAAGAAGTGCTGCGACTATGACCAGCGCACGCCGCTGCACCTGGCGGCGAGCGAGGGCTCGTACAAGGTCAGCGAGTGGCTGCTGGAGAACAAGGCGGACGTCAACGCGCTGGACCGCTTCAAGCGCACGCCGCTGGAGGTGGGTGCCGTTCGCGGGCTCGGCTGTGCCGGCCGTGTCGGTAGATACGGCAGAAGGTAGCCTTGTCTGCGCAGAAACGAAGCGTGTCTGCGCAGAGGGTGAGTTGTCTGCGCCGTGTGCAAGTGTGTGGCGCGGCTGGGCGCAGATGCAGGCGCGGGCGCCTGACCTGCACGCTCTTGACATGCATGGGCTCTCCACCACTGCGCACGCCACGGCGCCGGTCAGTGCTGGCCTCTGCACCCATGGCAGCGGCGGCACGACGCGGCGGGGGCGCCCCGCGCAGGACGCCGTGCGCGCAGAGTTCCCGGAGGTGTCCAAGCTGCTCATGGACAGCGGCGGCAAGGTGTACCAGGAGGGCAACGTGCGCCCCCGCGCCGCGCTCGCCCCTCTCTGTCTCTTCCCAAACCCACATTGGCTGCTCTTTGACCAGGAGAGAAAGGACAGAGAGTGAGCTGTGGCGCCCCGTCCGCTCGTTTGCCGTCGCCCTGCCCAGGTGCTATACAGTCCGCGGCAGAGCCCGCGACCCCGCGCTGGCCCGGCACAAGCCGCGCGCATGGCGCGCACGGCTGCGCGACAGCCGCGCCGCGCGCGCGCGCAGTTCGTGCCGCTGGCGGAGTCGGCGCTGTCGGGCGCGCTGGTGCACATCCCCAGCAACATGTACGACCTGGACCCCGACTGGGAGATCGACCCGGCCTCGCTGCAGCTCATGGAGAAGCTGGGTGCGCGCGCGCCCCGCTTGCGCGCGCGCGTGGCCATGCGCCAGTGCGAGGTCAGGCGCCAGTGCGGGTCCAACATGACGCGCGTGCCCTCTGGGGCTGCGTGCCACTTTGTGCACTCGCCCCATGCTCTTCACGGGCCCGGGTCGGGAGAGCTGGCTGGCGCAGTGCTGTGGTGGGGAGGCCAGGGGCCGTGCGCGCCGCCATGCGTGGCAGAGGCGGGCAGCCACGCCGGGGCTGGAGCAGGGCCGGGCGCGCGCAGGCGAGGGCGAGTTCGGGATCGTGCACAAGGCGATGTGGCACGGCACGCTGGTCGCGGCCAAGATCCTGAAGGGCAGCTCCGCAATTGCGCTGGGCGACTTCCGGTCCGAGATCGAGGTCCTGCGCAAGGTCCACCACCCCAACGCGGTGCAGTTCCTGGGTGCGCCCAGCCCGCAAGCCTGAGCACACTGTGTGGCGCGTAAGATGAGGGTCGGCCCGCACGCCCGAGCACCCTGTGTGGCGCGTAATCCGAGGGTATCTGCCAGGGTCTGCAAGCCCAGCCTGCTGCCTGGCTCCCGGTGGCCGCGCTCGTGCGTGCGCCGGCGCTGGTGCGCGCAGCGCCGAGCCTGGGCGCTGCTGCGCGCGCAGGCGCGTGCACCAAGCAGGAGCCGTACATCCTGGTGACAGGCGCGCGCCCGCTGCCATGGCAGGCGCATCGCCAGCTGCTCCCCCGCCTGCTGCTGGGCGTGGCGCGCCGCGGCGGCGCCGTGAGCATGACCGCGCGCACGGGGCCCCTCTCACGCCTGCCTGGCGCGCAGAGCTGATGGTGGGCGGGTCCCTGTTCGATGCGTTCCGGATGACGCGCGCGCTGACCCTGCGGCGCGCGATCGAGGTGGGCCGCGCCCGCGCTCCGCGCCCTCGCTCCCGCCTGCCGGTGTCCCGCGTTGCGCGGCGTCTCTGCGCTGCAAACCCCGCAGCCGCGAGTGCTGACGCGCAGTGGCGCGGGCGCGCGCACAGATGGCGCTCGATGTCGCGCGCGGCCTGGCGTACATGCACGCCAAGAAGGCGGGCGCAATCATCCACAGGCGCGCTGCGTCCGCGCCCTGCTGATGCGCGGGCCGGGCGGTGCGAGCGCGGACCAGTGCCTGCCTTTGGATATGTAGGGCGCGGCGTGTCGCGCGCGCGGGAGCGCGAGCGCGGCGCTGCATGTGCGCGCGCGCTGACAGCCCCCCCCTAGCGGGCTCGTGACATCGTTTGGGTGTGTCCGTGCGGGGCGTGTCGCACCGGCGGGAGCGTGAGCGCGCTGGTGCGTGCGCCCGCGCAGGGACCTCAAGCCGCAGAACCTCATGATCTCCGGCTCCATGTACAACTCGCGGTGCGCGCCCGGCGCTTTGCTGCGCCGCAGCTCACCGCGCCGGCCCTAGCACGCTTTGCTGCTGACCATCAGCCTGATATGCCTGCATCTCGCCTGCGGCTGAAAGCGCACGCATGCCAGGCATGGTCGCAGTCTGTGCATTATGCGGCATGTAAGGCTGGCACAAGAGCGGTTGAGCACAAAGCTCTGCCTTGGCGAGGGGCGGCGCTCGCGTGCGCCCTGCACGGCTCCAGGTCTGCCGCGCGTGCAGCGGTGACCCGCAGCGCGCGAGCGCGGCAGGGATGACCTCGTCTTCGACAATGGCACGGTTAAGCTGGCCGACTTTGGGCTGAGCAAGTCGCTGCCGGTGAACAAGCACGCATCGTACGACCTGGACTCCAAATTCAAGCTTACGGGCGAGACGGGCAGCTACAGGTGAGGCTGTCAGGGGATGCGACATGTCAGCGATGTCCTCTACTTCCTCACCACCCTCACCAAAGAGATGGTTCTCTCTGATATATACTGTGAAGTACAAAGTATGCAACTGGGCGGACGGGCTGCGAGCGCTGCGAGCAGTGCTGCTTCAAGACCATGTTATGCGAAGGGCGCTGGTGTCCTGCCCTTGCAAGCTCGCGGGCGGGGCTGGCAGACGTGATGCCCTGCGCGCTGTCGCTTTGACCTGTTCGATCTGATACCCTGCCACCTGAGATGCCACGCGCCGGGCCGGCAGGTATATGGCGCCGGAGGTCTTCCGACACGAGTGCTACAACTTCAAGGCGCGCCCCGTCCGCACAGGCCGCCCCGCGCTGGCCGCCTGCGCTTGCTGGCCCGCGCACAGGCGTGCTCCTGTGCGCTAGCACGGCCTGTGAGCCCCTGCGGACGCTGCGCGCTCTGCCCGCCCCCGTGAGCGCCCTGCTGCGTGGGGGACTGCCAGCACCGGCAGCGCCGTGCCTCGCCCGACCCTGCCGCGCGCAGCGGCGAGCAGCCGCCCGAGACAGCGCAGGCCCCTGCGGCAGCAGAACCAGGCGCCCCTGCGGCGGGCCATGCAATGCGGCGCTGACCCTATCCCTAACCCTGTCGGCGCGCAGGTGGACGTGTTCTCCTTCTCCATGATTGCATACTCGCTCTTCGAACACTGCCAGCCCTACCAGGGCATGGACCCGGTCGAGGCCGCGCGGCAGAGCGCGCTGTACGAGAAGCGGCCGCAGCTGATGAAGCTGGGCGGCAAGTCGCCCAACATGCAGGCGCGCGCATGTATGCCGCCCCAGCATGCATCAATATTAGCAGTCGTTGTTACTACTGTGTTCCCGCCAAGTCGCGCTGCGACCGGGGCTGACCCGCAGCACCACGCCTGTGCACTGTCTGCAGCAGCGCGCTGCGTTCAGCACGCGCGCCCAAGCATCGGGCTGCCGCGCCTGCCCTGCTGCAGCTTGGCGGCGGCATGCGTCGTGGACACCAGTGCTCTGGTGTTCAGTCGTAAGGCGAGCTCTGGTGTCACTTGAGCAAGCAGGCAGCATATGGGTGCACGCACGGCTGGCAACGCTGCGCGCGGCGGCCGCAGGCGCTGCGGGAGCTGGTGGTGAAGTGCTGGGACCCCGACCCGGAGGAGCGGCCCGGCTTTGAGGCGGTGATTGGCGCGCTGGAGGCGCTCCTGAAGAAGATCCCGCGCGACAAGGGGACCGGCGGCGGCGGCGGCGGCTGCTGCGCCCTCCAGTGAGGGCCGCGGCGGGGCAGAGCGCGCGCCCGCGGCGCGCCGGGGGGCGCGCCTGCTGGCGCGCGCGCGGCTGGGGCAGAAGCGCGGGGCTGCGTGCCGTGCTGCGGCGCTGGCGCAACGTGACCTGGTCCTGGCATCGCTCTCTGCGGCGGCGGTGGCTAATTTGCATCCTGTCTCTGGGGGGTTCCCTACCCTGAACAGCGTGTCTAGTGAGAACAGCGGTGACACAGGAGGCTCTGTTGTGCTGGCGCGCTGTCGTCGGGGTCTCCTGCTTGTGCATGCTTGGAAGCACATTTTCCGGAGAAGGAGGGGGCCTGGGATGGGTGCGGTGAAAGGCCTGCAGGTGGGCATGTGATAAGCGCGCCGGCACGCAGTGGGAAGGCGCGCGCGGCACAGACGGCGCATGTTTGTGCGCCGGCTGCGCCTGGCCCGTGTTGGCCGCGCAGCGTGGGCGAAGCTATGCTTGTGCATCAATTGCAAACCCTGCTCAACTGGGAGGCGGGAGGGGTGGCAGCGCAGTCGCCTGTTGCGCTCTATGATTTTTATCCCAGGTGAGCAGCATCTGTGCCGCAGCCTGCGTGATACACGGTCTGAAAGGGGGTCATCGTGCCTTCTGCATGGGTGCAGGGCATATGCATGTTCTGTGAAGGCAACGGGGGTATAGCTCAGCGGGGTGTCTCATGCCTAGGGGCAAGGAAGGCGTGATGGCGCTCCGGGGTTGCTCTTCAAGCGTCTTCCTCTGCACTCTGGCAGTGCGCCTCGCGCCTATCAGTGGGCGCAGGCTCAAGGGGCAATCCGGCAAGTTTTGGGGGCGTTGCCGCTCGACCACAGTCTCGTGCGTCGACGCGCTCTGGCTGTTGGTGCTAACGCCCGTTGCAGCCAAGGGGCTGTTTCGTGCAGGGGGGCAGATGCGCGGCAAACGCATGGCTCTGGGGTGCGGCGCTGAGTGCATGGAGGCCGTGCAGCGTGTGTGCATATTGCGCTGCATGCGGTGACTTGCTCCGGCCTGAATACTTTGCCTGCCGCGCTCCAGGCAGCACTGTGAGCCTCATTGCTCAGCCCCACCAGCTGGTGAGGGAGTTGGTCGCTGCGGCGTGAACAATAGAGACGGACAAAGGTGTCAGAGTTGAAAACGCGAGTTTTGGGCTGGTGTACAGTACCGCGGTGCGATGACGCAAAGCAAGTGTCCACGGTGTTGCCAGGCAGTGACTTGCAATGGCCAGATGCACATCAGCCTGCATGGCGGTGCGGCGTGCGCATTGCTTTTATGGTCAGGGACTGTGCTGCTGTCGCTATGGGTTCTGACGCTGCAGTGCCTGTCCCCGGCAAGCGTCCTCATCCATAGCACTGATCATATACTGGTCATTACAGTGTTGCACTGCACCCTGTACCGCTGTAGCTGGACAATGAGGTGCTGTAACACGCCTGCGTCATAGCAGCCAGACGACTTGATGCACATTTGTGATGGTGTGACAGTGCTTCTGTCTTCTTCTCACACGCACCAGAGCGATTGCGCTTGTAGGACACAGAGTCTCTGATATGTGGAGGGGCGCTGAGCACTTCAGATTGGCAAACACGCTGCTCTTGTAACAGCCTGCTTGCCAATGCTCACAGCCCCAAAACCAAGACACCCAGCAGGCATGCTGCAGAACTCAGCCCACTCACATCTCGACAAAGCCAGCCAAAAATTGTGCAATCCCAGTGCAGCCAGCGTCCGCCAGGCGCCCAGCAGACCAAAGGCTTGGAAACAGATAACGGTCGGCCAACCAGAGCGCCAGGTGCTACATGGCAGCCTCCCGGCGCGCGCCCTCCTCTCCAATGGATTCACGGCTGCAACACGTCTGCAGCTGCGTCCACGCCGCGGCCGAGCAGTCAGGCAGAGCCTGGCCTCCTCCGCCCGGCCGCACGGGACCCAGCCGCCGCAACTCTCAGCGCCCGCTCCACGGTGTGAAGTCACGGCAAGTTATGGGACCGCTGCGAGCGCGCATGTGCGCGCGGTGCGTGGCGTGCCGCACGCACCCTCGCCACGACGGCCATCAAGACAGACCACCCCGCCTGGCTGCGGGTGGGGCGCGCCCGTGACTAGCCGGCTTAGTGGTACACGCAGCATGTGTTCCCCCTTTTGACAGTGCGGGGCAGCGCCGCACAGCGCAGCCCATGCTCAGCCAAAGAGGCAAGCGTAAAGGCACGTCCACTGGGCACCCTACCATGCATCCCCGGCAGCCCTGCAGAGCCCCGGACGCCGGCTCCCCATGCCAGAAGGGGCACCAGCGCAGCCCTCCAGCCTCTCAAGCGGCGCAGCGTCCCTGCAGACCCTGTAGAGTCTATTTCGTGCTGACCGCGCCCTCCACCGCCTTCTTCACCTCGCGCTGGATCTCGTCGGGCATGGAGCGCCCGCTCACGCCTGCCAGCTCGGCGCCCGACAGGTACGCCTCTGCGAGCTGCACGCGCTTGACGTTCTCCTGCGCGCGCGCCACCGTGCTGGTCGAACGCCGCGCCAGCAGGGATGCAAACTTTATTACGTACTGCAGACTGTCCGTTGAGCCGCCACAGGGACCCACCCGATGGACAATCCGTGTCCGCAGGGTCTATGCAGCGGGTGGCGGCACACCCCGCGTGCAGCCGTGCCGAGCACCCCATGGCCGCCCGCCGCGCCAAGCAGAGCCCAGGCATGCTCGGGCACCACACTCCTCACGCACAGCGACGAAGCAGCCCATTGAGGGCCCTACCACAGCCCAGCCTGGGGCCTGGCGCGGGCGGGCGGCGGGCCCGGGCGGCGCGCCTGCTCGTCCACCAGCAGCTGGCCGTACGCGAGCAGCTTGTCCAGCTTCATCTCCGGCTTGACAAACTCCACCTTCTCGCGGTTGTTGATCAGCCGCTTGCCGATGTTCTCCAGGCCGATGTTCTCCACAAACTCGCGGACCTTGTCGTCGTACACGCGCGCCTGCGGCCGGCCGGGCGCATGCACCATGAGGTGCTCGTAGGAGTCTGAAGCGCCCTTGAAAGCAGGAGGCTGAAGCCTCCTTGAAGCATGTGACGGGCGCCTGACCAAAGCGCAGGGGCGGCAAACACGCAGGCCTGCAGCATGACAGCCGCGGCGCGCACGCAGCGCCACCGACCGGCGAGCCACACGAGAAGGCACGGACGAAGCCTGCGAGGAGTCTTCATATCAAAGTTAGGGTTAGGGTTAGGGCGGGCGGCCACCCGCAGCGCGCCAAAGAAGTCGATGGACTGCCCCGGGAACGTGTCCACGAGCGTCTCGACGTCCATGCGGTTGACGCCGTCGTGCTGGAAGATGCCGATGCAGACGCCGACGCGGTCCTCGCGCGTAGGCGCCCAGTAGAACTTCTCCATGCGGCCATCGCGGATGAGCGGCGCGTACAGCGTGCTGAAGTCGTTGCCCGTGCACACGACCGGCACGCGCGGGATGTCCTCCTGCGCGCGCCGCAATTTGCTGTAGCCGACGCTCCATGGTGTCACTCACCACGAGCTGCATCCCCGCTCTGCTGGCGCTGTGCGCCGTCACACCGTCCAAGCGGCCGCCAAGCGACGAGTGCCGGCACGCATGCTGACTGTCAGAGAAGCTGGGTGTCTGCGTGAACGGCAACAACTCATTTCGACGCCAATTCAGCCGCCTACTTTCTCACGGGCCCCTCAGAATCGTGATGTTGGTGCTTAAGAGCGAGCTTTCGGCAGGCGCAGCTCGCAAAAGTCCGAGGCAGGGGCGGCGCGAGCGGGCACGCACGTTCTTGTACACGCCCGGCAGCTGCACGTTGGTCGGGTTGTCGGCGATGTTCATGAGCGTGGCGTTGACCATCTGGTTGTTCACCGTGTACTGCGTGCCGCTGCCCATGCGGCCCGCGCCCGCGTCCAGGTCGTTGATGAACAGCGAGCACCTGCGCGCGGCCCCGCGCGCGCGCGCCTGAGCGCGGCGCTCATCCTGCGCACGAATCAATGCATGTGGGCGCTATGCAGGCGCTGGTCTCAAAAGCGGTCCTGTGAGAAGAGTGAAGACGCCTGTGCCCATGGAAGACCCACCAGGCGTAACGGCCCCATGGAGGGTGGGTGGCGTCACGCCTGCTTGATAAATATACAGCGGGCGGCGCTGCCGGTGCCAGGCACACCCTTGCACTCGAACATTACCAAGCGGAGCACGTCGAAGGCCAGAGGGCGGCCCGGCGCGCGCAGGGCGCGCACATCTTGCCCTTCTTGATCACGTCACTGGCCTCGCGGTAGCGCTGGCGGATGAGCTTGGCCGGCTCGCCCGCGTTGCCCGACTCCAGCTCACCGGCGGACATCACGATCGGCCCGATGCCCAGCTTCTTGAACGCCAGGTTGCACTGGAACGTCTTGCCCTGGCCCTTGCCGCCCCAGATGCCTGCGCAGCAGGCGGGGCACGCCCCTTCGCCGCGCTGACCTACAGGTGCGCGCGTATACAGTGGCCTAACACCGGCGTCGCAGTGACAGCCTGCACTGTTAGGCGCAGCAGTGACCATGCGCTGGCGTGCTGCGTGGCAGCATGCCAGTGGCGCCCTTTCGCGGCAGGAGCACTCGCATACTCTAGAAGCCCCGCAGCTTGGAGATAGATAGGTCGCCAAGCCCTGGGGTGCGGGGGCCGCGCGCGCGCGCGCGCACCCAGGATGAGCGGGACCTTGATCTTGGGCAGGTCCAAGAAGTTCTTGGCGACGTGGATAGACAGCTTGTCCAGGAAGGCGGGCGAGATGTAGAAGCCGTCCTCGATGTTGTTCAGCGTGCGCGCCGCGTTGGACAGGTAGTCGGTGGACGACAGGATCGAGTTGTGCGTGCCGCTGTTGCCGGTCGCGCCCTGGAAGAGCGAGTCCACCATGTCGCGGCCGCGCGTGATGTCTTGCTGCGCGCCCGCGCGCGCGCGCGAGTCAGCGGTGCGGCCGCGCTGGTGCGCTCTGGTCAGTACGGCTGCATACAGCACCAGCAGCCTTGGCCTCCTCCTTGCAGTGCACGCAGCCGGGCACGCCGCGAACAGAATGTGTCCGTTGAGCACCGGCCCCCCTCATGCTGCCGGGTGCGAGGGGGAGGTGACTCGCATGCCTTCTCTCTTTGCAGTCTCTCTCTGTCTTTGCAGTCACCCTCAGCTCCCTCTCAGCTCCCTCTCAGCTTTCCTCACCAGACAGGACGTGCCCATAAAGAGCCGTAGTGCGCTGGCCTTGGCTGTGCACGCGTACCCCCAACCAGAGCGCCAATGCACATTTGTGAGGGCAGAAGCTGCCACTGACTGGTGCTGACTGGAGCCTCAGCACTCCTGTATTGCCTGCGGAGCCCGGGCTTACCTGGTCATCGGAGACGTCCTCGTCCAGACCTTTCCACCGGCCAATCTGGGTCTTACCGCCCTTGCCGCTGCGCGGCGTCGACTCAGCGAAGACCTTTGCGCCGTTCTGGACCTGCGAGCAGGCAATGCGTGGGTTTGGCGCGCCGCCCGAGCCGTGCCGTGGCTGTGTACCATTCGATGCTCACTGCCGGGACCCACCTTGCTGCGGAGGGCCTGGCCGCAGAAGCCGGTGCGGGCCGCCACACGCCGTCCGCCAATGCTGCACGGCACCAGCTGACTGTCAGGAGCAGCCACAGGGGAGGAGCCTATAGTAAAGTACCCAGGATGACAGGCAGGAGAGGGCCCTGCTGCGGGGCGCTCACCTGGTCTGCAGCTCAGCCTTGGGCGCCTGCGGGGCACAGAGTCAGCAAAGTGGCAGGCAGATGTCGGGCGCGGCCTTGGGCGCAAAGCAATGCTCGCGTGCCCCGCAAGGGCCGCGCACCTGGGTGTTCATCATCAGCTTGCCCGCCATCGCTGCGCCTATCTCTATTCCTTGCACGCGGCTCTTGTTGATAGAAAGAACTGGCAGGCTGCTCGTATGTGGCTCAGAAAGCCAGGATCAGCTAGTAGGGTTGTGATGAAATGAGCGAGGACAGATGGATCTGCCTTGCTTGTTGCCTTGTTCGTACACATCATGCGCTGCATTCCTGTAAGTTGCACACAACGCTGGCAGTCCCAGCTGGCGACCCCTTGGGCTCATCACAGAGCGCCGTGCTTGTTTGAACACCCGTAAAAGAGCTGCGCCACAAGGGAAAGCGCTGCGCGTTCCTATACACGTTTCAACGCGACCACACTAAGGTACGTCAACAGTCAGCTGGTTTGCTTGTCTGCAGACGCAGGGTGACGGCCTTCTGCACCTCGCCAGTCGACGCCAGGGCAAGGCTCTAGGCGCTCAGTGCAGGGCAGACATCAAAGCACATTACAGTGTCACAGTCTGCTTAGGTTACGAGGCAACACATACAGTGGGCGTGTTCTGCGCTGCCGGCCGCGGCGCAGCCGCGGCGACACAAGCGCCGGCCCTCAAAGAGGCCTCTCAGATTACAGAGTAGCTGCAGCTCACATGTCGAGCTAGGTACGGCCGTTAGCCACATACAAGCATGCTCACATGCTGGTCCACAGGTGCTGCTCCACAGACTTTGCCGCTCAACAGTCGACCAGGAACCCAGCAGCACTGCAGATGAATCCCGTATTGCACACACATTCAGCATTTAGATCCCTCGTGGACCGGCGCTCGCCCCCTGCCAGGGCTTCACCCAGGCTGCTCCGCCCCGCCCGCGCCCGCTTGCCGCCGCGCCAGGACCTCCTGCCGCGTGCTCAGGCGCCAGCGCGGCCCGCCGGCGTGCTCCAGCACGTGCGTGTGCCACTGCACCAGCTGCTCGCGGTGGCCCACGCTGACAAACGAGCGGCCGCCGCGCTGCAGCAGGCCGTACAGCGCGGCCTCGGTCGCCGTGTCCAGCGCGCCCGTCGGCTGCGCGCGCTGCGCCGCTGTCGGCCCACTGTGACGGCGCGCAGGGCAGGGCCTGCATGCAAAGCGCAGCACGTTTGGGAGTGTGTGGGCGGAAGCGCAGCCGCAACAGCTGCCAGCGAGCGGCCCCCCCCCGGAAACTGGGGAGCCGCTGCCGCAGCGCGCTGCCTGTCGGGCGGCGCAGCACGCGCGCGCTCGCAGCCACGAGGGCACCGCCTGCGCCGAGCTGCCGCTGCAGCAAGAGCATGCTTCAGGAAGACCCTCGGGGCGCGCGCGCCTCGTCCAGGAAGGCGAGCGAGGGGCGGTGCAGGAGGAGGCGCAGGAACGCGATGCGCTGCTGCTCGCCCAGGCTCAGCACGTGCGCCCACTCCAGCTCCGCGTCCAGGCCGCCCGCGCGCCGGGCCAGCCCTGCGCGCGGCGCCCCGCCGCCGCAGTCGGGGCCTCGCCGGGCAGGCGGCCCGCCGCCGCTCCTTCGCTCGGCGCCAACCCGGACGGCATGGCTGCGCTGCCAGCCTGCAGGCACATGCCTCGCGAGCGGCACACTTTATGGTCTCATTCATGTACGTCTCACCTGGCAGTAGGACCTCATCCAGGCGCGCCAGCAGCTCGTCGTCGCTCCAGCCGCGGTCGTCCGCGCTGCCGTCCGCGGCGGCCTCTGCGCCCCAGCAGCCTGGTTCAAGCCAGGGCGGCAGGTGCTGCGCCGCAATGCAGCGCCAGCTAGCAGCAGCCGCGGAGTCGTGCACCAACCCTGGGCGAGGCCACCCCTTGCTTCTGGAGCGTCGCTTGCCGCCCTGCCGCCTACGTGTCCCGAGCGTGCCCAGCAGCGCAGGGCCCCAGCGCATGCCCCGCAGCCCCCCGACATGCAGTACCACACCAGGGGTGCGAGCCGGCCGGGGAGCAGGGACTGTCGGCGCTGAACGCCCAGCCGCATCAGGAAGAGACAGCGCGCCGCTGCTGCCACTACAAACGGCAGGCAGCTGGCGGCGGACAGGGCGCCGCACAGCGCCCCGTGAGCAGCAAACGCTTGCGCACGGGCGTGCGCCCGAAGGAGCGGCCGCAAGGGGCCACGCGCCCAGCGGCCCCCAGGGCTATTGCGGCGCAGGAACAGATACAGGAACAGGCCGCCCTGAGGCCCGGCGCGTCCGCAGCAGGGCGGGCCGGCCGACCTGCCGGGAAGAGCAGCTGCTGCCGCAGCGTGCCCAGCGGCATGAAGGGCTTCTGCGGGAGGAAGAACATGCCGCGCGCGGGCGGCGCCGCCACGCACCCGCCGCCGCGCGTCCACAGGCCTGCCGCGGCGCACCGGCGCCGGCGCGGTCAGCGCCGGCCGCGCACGAGCGCTTGCGCGCGCCTGGCGCGGGCGCGCAGCCTGCCGGCCAGAGGGCAACGCATGTGACCCGCCACACATCCGCACAAAACGCCTGAGCACATGTGCACGCTTGCCGCTGTGGTGCAGTGAGCGTGGTCTTCCATGCTCCAGCGCTCCTCACCGCCAAGTCACAAGCGCTACAACCAGCTGACGGGGCGACGCCTGTTGATCACGCCGGTGATGCGCCCTCGCAGACGCACGCGCACTGCGCGCTCCGGCCGCGCCAGCCTTGCCAGCAGCGCCGCGCTGCCACACGGTGGTTGGAGCCGGGGCATTGCTGCACCGGGGTTGAGGCAGCGGGCGGCAGCGCGCCTGCGATCGCACGTAGCAGGCTGGACTTGCCGCAGCCGCTGGGGCCCGTGATGAGCACCGCCATGCCCGGCTTCATGCGCAGCGTCAAGCCCTGGCCGCGTCGGCGAGCGTCAGTTGCGCACGACCGGGCTGCTACCCTGTGGGCTGCAGCCACAGGGGCCGCCGTTGGAGCAGAATGCAGTTGTCTGCTGCGCTGGCAGCACTCCACTGAACGGAGTTGCTCGGGCTCGAGCAGGAAGACTGGAGTCAGAAGCGAGAGCGTAGGGCTGGCAGACAGCCTGATGCGACGCCGGTGAGTAGTGGATATGAGAGTTAGAGCGAGGGGCCGCGCCTCACAGAGGGTGCGCTCGCCGGCGGGGGTCATGACACACAGGCCGTCCAGCCGCAGCTCGCCCTCCGGCGCCGCCGCGCGCTCGATCTCCGGGCCCGCCTGCACACGCATGCGCACCGCTGGGCGGGCGCGCGGCGGCCCAGGTCAGCTACGGCGCGCGGGGCGCGCATTGCACTGGTGCTTCCCTGCCATGTGCACGCTCACTGCCTAGCCGCTCGGCCACCAGACAAGCGCCCCTGTCGACACAGGCGCTGCCGCTGGACATTCTCGCGCATGTAGATTCTCAGAAATAAGTTTCATGTCTGTTGTTTGGCGAGCCCGATACCTAGAGGGGCGGGTGGCTCCAGAAGTGCGCAGGCAGCCAAGCCGACCCCAGAGGTGGGGGCTGCGGCAACTGATGAGTGTCAGGCTTCCTGCGCGGCTGACATGGCAGGCAAACCCAAAGGCGTGCATACAGCAGCAGCGCCGAGCACCGCATGCTGACCCCGACCCTGCTCTGGACCCTGGACCAGGCGCCGCACCCGCAAAGAGCGCGTCCAGGCGCTCAGTCTGCGCGGCCAGGCCAGCGAAGCGCGCCAGGTGGTTCACCAGGTAGCTCAGCGCGCTCTCAATGCGGTTGAACGCGAACGTGACCTGGCGGCCGCGCCATTGAGCTTGTCTGAAGAGTGACAATTGCACTACAGGCTAGCGGCTGTAGCCGGCTAAGCGCTTTCTCGGGCACTGTGCCACTGCGCAAAGCGCTGGTGGCCACATTTTTAGAAATTGAGAGACTCCAGGCGTGCGCCGCGCCTGGGAGATGACGCCAAACTCGATCTCGCCGCGGAAGTAGCGCGGCGCGGTGAGCAGCGAGGGCACCAAAATGGTGGCATAGCTGCGCAGCACGGCCGCAAACCCAGCTCAGCTCTACGCGCTGCACGCTGTGCGCATACAGATGAGGATCCAAACACGCGCTTGACCCCCGCGTCCCTGCACTGCAAGGCTGCGGGCAGACGACGCGCGCAGCACCCCTGCAGGTGCGCCCGCAACGTCCCGCTCGAGCGCTTCACCCGCCAGGCGCAGGCGCAGACCCCAAGCGCGCCGGCCGGCCGGGGCAGCGCGGGGATGCCAGGCGCGCGCACGGCCGCGCCTGTAGTAGTGCGTCCACAGCGTCAGCGCGGAGCTCCAGAGGATGCGCACGCGCGACGCGACCACCAGCTGCATCAGGCGCTCCCCGGCGCCCGCCTCCTCCCGGCGCTCGCCCTTGTAGAACGCGACGGCCTCTGCGGTCAAAAAGAAGGCTCAGGGCAGGGTTAGCGCATTGGCCACACGAGCGCGCTGCTCGCCGCCGGGGCCCGGCGGGTTGCGGGCGCGCGGGCGCGGGCCGCCCCTGGCTACGCGCGCGCGTCCGGCGCGCGGGCCATCTGCGCCGCATGCACTGGCCGCCATGCGGCTGCGCGCGGTCGGACGTGGCGGCGGGCGGCGGGCGCGGGGCGCGCGCACCCGCGTTCTCGCGCGTGCGCACGAGCTGGAAGCGCAGGTCGCCCTCGCAGCGCAGGATGCGGAACTGCAGCTGCATGAGCCGCCGCGCGAATGCCCACACGGTCACGCCGGTCGCGGCGGCCGCGTACGCGAGCAGGAAGAGCACGAGCGAGGGCGCCACGGCCCACAGCACGCCTGCGCGGCCGCCCTGGCCCTGGCTGGCGCGCTGCAGCTGGCGGCCTGCCCGACCACAGGGCCGCGGCCGCGCTCCTGGGTGTGCTTGGCTGCGACCCGCTGGCCGCAGTGAGCGCTGCACTGCACCCATGTTCTGCCCCTGCCGGTGCCACGTCGGGAGTCACAACGTCCTGTGCGTTCAACCAACATCAGCTGGACTGCAAGGATGCACAAGCGTTGTCCGGGTCATGTCCGCGGGCGCTCGCGCGCACCCGAGAAAGCGACCATGTTCATGACCTTGCGCACAGCGCCAATCGTGAGCGTGACGCTGCCGTCGCAGAAGGACGGCACGTCGTCGCACATCCTCTGCGCGCGCGCCCGGGCGGCGCCTCAGCGGCCGAGCGCATCGGCAGCTGCATACATTCGCGTCAGGGGGCCGGGCTGCGGCGCCCGTGTACGGGGCCCGGGCGGCTGCGCCAACGTCCAGCCACGCCGGCAGCTGGCATCTTGGCCGAATGCTGTGGCGCGCCGCGCGCCGCGCTGTTGGCGAGACCGACGAGATACATGCCGGGATTGAGGGGTGCATGTACCAAGACGGATGCATGCACGGCGGTCTGGGGTGTACGGCAGCCACCGGGTGCCGGGCTGCTCCGGGGGGTACGCCTTGCGCCGGGGCTGCGCGCCTGGTCGGGGTTGTCCAGCAGGCCCGCCTGCTGGTGCAGCCGGAAGAACGCGCGGTCGGCATAGTAGCCAGCCATCAGGCGCGCCGTCAGGTAGCGCCGCCACTCCAGCACGAGGCGGCTCTCCACGAAGTCTGCGCGCGCGCCGCCGGCCGGCACGGTCGCACACAGCGGCCGCCTCGCGCGCTCCGCAGAGCCCGGCTACGCGGCAGGGCAGGACACCCACGGCCGCCCAGCCAGGGCCCCCGCGGGCGCCCGCAACGCTGCCACGGCGGCCAAGTGCGTGACGCTTGGGGCGGGCTGGACGGCGCGCCTGCAAGCGCGAAGAGCGGCGCGGCCACCAAGATGACCAGCACAAACTTCATGATCGCGCGGTAGAAGCCGTCTGCGCGCGGGCGACCCGTCGCACAGCCGCCGGCCGCGCTGCAGCTGGTGGCGCGCGGCAGGGGGCCGCAGGCGCGCCTTCGTCCTTGCCGGACATGGCGGTGTCGAGGTCGCGGTGCAGGTAGCTGATGGCGACCAGCAGCAGCGTGGTCGCGAACGACAGGACGACCACCGCGCACGCCCAGCCGCAGGCGGCCTTCCGCTCGCTCCCTGCGCCCCGCACACAGCTTCCATCAGCGCCCTGCCCAGGCAACAGCGAGCTCATAGCCCACAGCTCAGGCAAGTGCGACGGTGCACAGGTTGCCGGAAAGCGGTCCCCGGGTGGGCACCCTCGAACCAGAGCCGCGTGACGCGCAGCCACTTGGGCAGCACGCGGAGCAGGCTCACAGCCGGCAGCGCGGCCTCGGCCGCCTCGCTTGTGTGCGAGCGCTTCACGCTGAGCGAGGTCGCGGCCGCGGCCGCGTGCGGCAGCAGCGCCTCATCCTCGCACAGCGGCGTGTCCTCGTGCAGCACGTTGCTGTCCTTGCGCGACGCCTGCGCTGGCCCGACCCGCCCGACGCGTGAGGGCACCAACCTGAGAGGCCAAGGAAGGATATTGTCCTTGCGCAGCGCTTTGGTGCGAGAGCGTCACATGTTCTCCCAAGCACCGCTCTGGGTCAGGGCAGTTGCACCCAAGGCTGTTTCCAGCCTCGGACTGCAGGTCACCTTTGTGCTCCAGGAGGACGCAGAGTCCTTGGCCTCCAGCTTGGGCGGCTTGGGCAGGGGCATCGACGCGTGCTGCAAGAAGGCTGACATGCTTTCACAAACGTTGCGGGCGGGCTCTCAAAGCCCACAGTGCGTTGAGGGACCAGTGTTGCAGTGGGGCATGAAACTTTGCCGAGCAGGACCTGGGGCCAGACTTGTACGCGCGCAGCAGCATTACTGACCCACAGTCTGCTTCCCGCCCAGCGCAGACCGCCCAACGCAGAGAAAGGACTTGACCTTGGCTGTCCAGGGGTGAGTTGAACACACTCGGTTCTACCGTAGAGCACACTGGGTCTACGGTAGAACTTCTATCAGGGAACTAGTAGGTAGGCCTGCTGACCACTTCAGCGGCTTGATCAAACTTGGGGAGCAGCCAGCGCCTAGCAGAGTCTGAGCCACAATGCAGCGCCTGCACTGCGGCAGCAGGGGCCTGGTGAGCCCTCCGCTCACCGCCAGGCGGCCCGTCGGCCCACAGGCCCGCGCAGCACGCACACAGCGGCTGCGGAGGCCGCTCGGCGTGCGTGCAGCCGCAGCCTCTTCTGGCAGCAGCGAGGACCCGTATAAGGTGTGGTACCCGGCGGCGCTTGTGCAAGAGCTCGGTGCTGCAGTGGACCTGCACAGCAAGCGTTGCCGCAGTAGCTCGCTCACCCTCCCTCGCAACAGGTGCTCAGCTTGCCAAAGAACGCGGACTCGGCGGCCATCCTGCGTGCGTACAGGAATAAGCTGCGCGAAGCGAAAGGCAACGACGCGGCGACTGAGCGCATCGAGGCCGCGCACACCTCGCTGCTAATGCGGGGGTTGAACTCGCGCCTGACGGTGTGTCTCGCAGCCGATGCCTTGCCCAGCATTGTATGGCGTATGGCGCGGTTTGCTGACGGTGTGCAAAAGGCAGTGCTGTCCCTGCATTTGCGTCAACTGTCCCACCAGCGCCTGCTGCCGTTCGTTGCGCAGGGCGGCGCGACGGTGGCCGCAGACGTCAAGTATGCGGACCGTGCAGTTTACTTCCCGTGGCGACCCAGGTGCAGTGCGCGCTGCTCCCACCGAGCGCTCGGGGTGTCAGCTTGGCGCCCTGGTGGTTTCACTGACACTGTGACAGCCTGTGATAGCTCCACAGGGCTGCTTGGGCTTGCGGGCCGGCCAAAGTGGCTGCCTGGGCAGGCGCTTCGGCAGAGAGCTGCAGCTTCTTACAGGATGGCCGGAGCTGAGCGTCAACGTGCGCCTCGTGTGCGTGCGGCGCAGGCTGTACAAGGCCGACCGCGACATCATGCTCTGGGGCGGCGTGGCGCAGGCGCTGCTCTGCGCGTGGGCGGTGCTGCTGAGCGTCACCGCCGGCTCGCAGCCGATCATCACGTCCGCCTGCGTCGGCGCGGGCGCCAACATCCTGAAGCAGTTCAGGATTTTCCCGCCCGCCGGCGGCGGCCCGGACGGCCCTGGGGACGAGAAGCGGCAGGGTGCGCCGCGCACACGCAGCCTGTGCGGCCGCGGCAGGGGCAGCAGGCCGGCATGCCCTCCCGCCCTTGCTGGCAGTGGCGCAAAACGGGCTGTGCAGCAGCAAAGTAGACCCTGCGTGTGGTGCTGTGCATGCCTGCAGTCCTCCCTCCTTCTGCGACATGGCGGCACAGCGGTTGGCCGCCACTCGCCCAATGCGCCAGTCACCGTGCTCGTTGCTGGGGCTGGCAGGTATTAAAAACATCATGCGGGGAGCGCTGCTGGCCACCGCAGCGACCTTCCTGGGCTGCGCGCTCTTTTTCACGCTGCCGGACCTGATTGCGTCGCAGCTGAACCGCACCATGCCCTACTGGTTCTACGAGAGCGAGGTGCGCATGTGGCTTTGTGCCTGTGCATGCCCAGGCAAAAGTCACATGGATACCAGGGACATGTGTCACACCTCGCTGCATTTGCAACGTCTGAGCATGCCTTTATCCGCATGCTGTGGCTCATGGTCAGGACTTGTTCGGAAGAGCCTGACACGGATGTGTGTGGCCGTGCAGACAACGCTCTTGACGGTGGGCACCGCGCTCACAAACTGGGTGATGTCATCATTCTTCCGATGAACATCGTCTGGATGCAGGGGTGGATGGCTGTGTAATGGCACTGGGGCATGCGGCTGATGTGACAAATCACAACAAACCCTTTCAAAAGCTCACTCACACATACAGACCGGGCAGTATGCACAGCCATGGTAGACTACCTGGCCATGAGACGCAGCCATAACACATACATGCAGGACGGATGCCAGCATAGTAGCAGTGGCACAGCACAACCACTTTGAGAGCCAGCCTGGCCAAGCCTCTCAAGAGGGCGGCCTGCTCGCCCTCAGGTTTGCGGGCCCACGCATGCGCGCTGCAGACTATCTACCACGTACAGCCGCTCGAGCGACTGCGCCGCAAGGCGATTGAGCTGCTCGCAGTAGGTGTCCACCTGTGTTGCGCGCAGGCAGGCGTCAGCACCCCAGCTGTAAGCCCTGACTCGGCCAGCAAGCCTCTCGCACGGCTACTAGAAATATTGAAAGTCGCCGACGAGGAGTTTCCCTCTCGTCCTTGGCACGCCTGGAAAATGTGAAAGACATGACAGGGTACATGGCTGCAGCTACAGGTGATCACCAAACAGTGTTGCCAAGCCCTGCACCCAAGTGACATCCAAAAAATTGCGCTCATTTGGGTGACAGGCAGCCAAAGTGCGCTGGTGACTGGCAGCAGTGTGCCGCTTGTTGCATGAGCGAAACAGCATGGCTGCAATTTCACCGCCATGGCTGGCCGCTGATCAGGCGCCACGCTCTGCCGGCGCTCAGGCACGATGAGCGGGGCCTGGCGCCGCGCGCCTGGCTGACGATGAGGAAGCCGTCCAGCGGGCTGGGCTCCGGCGGCGGCTTGAAGAGGACCGGGTCCTCCTCCGGCAGCGCCTCCTCGCCGGCCAGGCGGCGCTGCGCATTCTCCTGCCGCCGCTTCTGCAGCCACTGCGCCACCTGCTGCTGCTGCCGCGCCAGGTTGCGGTGGTAGAACGACACCTGCGCGCCGCACGCGCCCCGCTCGGCCGGGCACCCATTACTCTGCAGCAGCCTGGGCCGGACACGCGTTGCTTGCCGCGTCCAACAATGGCGTTCCTGTGGGCCTCCTCTGACGGTCGTGCCTTTCGATCACAGCCCCGCCAGCACTGGGTGGGGCGAAAGTCACTGCCTCCCGGTGATTCCGTGCACACGCAGTGCACACACATGATCGTCACGCAGCACCCAGCAAGCCGCAGAGCCTGGGAAGCGGCGCGACCTTGCGCAGCACCCCACAGCGCCTCCCCTCCGGCAGCGCCCGCCCGCGAGCGCGCGCCCGCGCGGGCGCGCGCGCGCGGCGGGCCGGCGCGCGCGCCTTCTGCTGCTCCTGCACGATGTCGTCCAGGCAGTCGTTGAGGAACTCCAGGTTCTTCTCCACCAGCGGCGCGACGCCCAGGTCCAGGCGCTCGTGGTCGCCCGCGTTGGTGGCCGCGTCCGGCTCCAGCGCCACCATCAGCGCCGCGCCCAGCGTGCTGCGCGCCGCGCCGCCGCCCCTGGCTCCGCCTGCCTTGCTCGGCGCGCTCGCCGCGCCGACCCGGCCCACTTTTGCGAGCGCTTCTGTGCAGGCTCTGTTTTGTGCAGGCTTCTTGCGCAGACGGTGCGCAACATGCAGGCGAGCAGCGTCCAGTGCCCCCCGAGGGCGGCAGCGGGGTGGGCACCTGTTGCAGACGGAGATGGGGATCTCGTCAAACACGTCGCGCCAGGACACGGCGGCCGCCTTCAGCTTCTCGCTCGTCACCGCCCCGGTCTTGTACACCTGCGGGCGCCGCGGCGAGCGCGCCGTCAGGCTCGCACCTGGGGCGCGCTCTCGCTGCAGGCTCTCCCAGCGTGCAGTCTCCCTGCAAGCGCTCCTAGCGGCGACGCCTGCCCCAAGGTCTCGGCCGGCCGGGGCCAGTCCGCTCCTGCACCTGCTGCAGCAGTGCCGGCAGACAGCTGGGCAGGCTGAGGGCGCGCCTGTATGAAGGACTCCTTCAAGCGCACGGCCTTCAGCGCGTGCCCGCCCGCGGAGGCGCGCTGCGGGTCGTACACGATGCAGACACACCGCTTGATCGACTCCGCGTAACTGATGAACGTTTCTATGAGCTCCAGCGTCTGGAAGGAGCCCATGACCGTCGACTGGTACCTGTGCCGGTGCGGCCGCAGACTTATTACACCTGCGGGACAACGGTGCAACCAGTGCGAGCCTCGACGCCGCCGCCCGCAGTCCTGTCGGATGCCCGCAGTCCTGCACCCCCTTGGAGCTGGCATGGCGCCCCAGCGCCGCGCACCAGCCGACGGTGTTGTTGTCCACGTTCACCTCGCGCAGGCACCGCATCATCTCAAGCTGGTAGTTGGCGCCATCCACGTCGCTGGTCTCGTCGTCCTCCAGCCGGCTCTGCGCACCGGCGCGCGGTGAGCGCTCCTGTTCGATGCTGTGCCGCTCGGCGCCAGTGCATCGGCCACGCAACGGGAGGCACGCGCACCGGGAACGGGAAGCAGTCGGTGACTTCCAAGGTTGACCCCACGTCCAGCCCGAGCAGCTGCCCCGTGACAAGGTTCGGCATGCACTCCTTGCAGTGCTTTGCGATCTTGAGCACCACGTGCCCGCTCAGCTGCACTTTACTCAGCGGCTTGGCGTCCTCCACCTTCTTCTCCGCCATCGCCGCAAAGCTGAGCGGCGCCATGGCGCCTCTGCTTCAGGCGCGCCCGGCCTTCCCGCTCGCCCAGGGAAGCGGGCAGAGGGACTCGCGCGAAAGTGCTGGACAAGCTGCGGGTGCGAGCGGACAGGTTGAATACGCCGAGAGCCAGTCACAGAGCCCGATGGTCGCCGCCGACCAGTATCGAGGCGGTCATCAGCGCAACCCTAGCTCCATCTGTGCTTGCAGCGCGTGCGCAGCAAAGCAGTAGCAGTAGCAGGCATGGTCCCTGGGAGCCCTTGCCTGAGCGCAGCGCGCTAGAAGGATGCCATAGGTAGACGGCTGTAGCGCGCGCCCTGCGTTGGATGCCAGTGCGCGCCGCGCGCGGAGCGTGAGAAGACGATGTCCGCGGGCGCTCTGGACATCCGCATCGCTGGCCGGTACCGCCTGGGGCGCAAGATAGGCAGCGGCAGCTTCGGCGACATCTACCTCGGTGCGCCCCCGCGCGGCCCGGGGCACCGCGCCTGGGCACGCGTTCGCGGTCCTGGACCCGCCGGCGGCCTGCTGACCCGTGCGGCTTGCGTGCAGGCATCCACATTCAGACCGGCGAGGAGGTCGGCATAAAACTGGTGCGCGCCAAACCCTGCTTGCGCCGGTCAGCGCACGCGCGAGCGCGGCGTGACTGAGCCCGCACGCTGCGTGCGCAGGAGTCTGTGAAGACCAAGCACCCGCAGCTGCTGTACGAGAGCAAGCTCTACAAGATTCTGCAGGGCGGCAGTGCGCCCCAGCCTGGCCTGACTGCTGCCGAGCGCGAGGCGCACTGGGGCACAGGATGTGAGCGTGAGGCGCTGCGCGCAGCCGGCATCCCCAACATTCGGTGGTATGGCGTGGAGGGCGACTACAACGTTATGGTCCTGGATCTGCTGGGCCCGAGCCTGGAGGACCTGTTCAACTTTTGCAACAGGAAGTTCAGCCTCAAGACGGTGCTCATGCTGGCCGACCAGCTGGTGCGGCCCGGGCGGGGCCGCAAAGCTGACTCGCCCGGCCGCGTGCGAGCGTCGCCGTGTGCGGTCCGTTGATAGCGCGCCGCGAAACCCCACGTCCGGCCTCGGTCTGGCCCAGGTTGAGACGTGCTGCCTGCAGTGGAGCAGCCGCGCTGGCTCCTGTGCCGGAGCGCCTCAGCGCTTTGGCGCGCTGGCACCTTGTCCAAGCGCGCCTTTGCCGCGCGGCGGGTCACACGAGCCGTGCACGCCGGATACTGCGGGGCCGCGAGCGTGCAAGGGCGCTAATGTCAACAATACGCCTACCGCACAAGCGAGGTTGCCTGAGGCTCTGGCGCCTGTGCGGGCGCAGATATCGCGGATTGAGTTTGTACATAGCAAGAGCTTCATCCACCGCGACATCAAGCCGGACAACTTCCTGATGGGCCTCGGCAAGCGCGCCAACCAGGTGCCGCCTGCCCTCTTCTCCCCCTGCCCCCAGTGCGGTGGCTTCTGTGGAGGCAACGCCCGGCTCTTCGTGCCCAGCTACCTGTGCCCATTGAGGAGTGGCAGGGCTGCTATGCTGACAGGCCAACGCATGCCCATCTCTCCTACAGTGTCACAGTCCCTGCTTCGGAGGGGCTGCCCAGCATATGCTTTACACTGGGGGCTTGCTGTGTGCCGGGTCTCTGACTCAGCTGGTGGGTGTAACCCTGCATATCCCGCCCCTGGACGCCCACGAAGCCCTCCAGCGCGGGCCCAAGCCGCGCGCAGCGCACCGAGCCGCGCGCCGCGCCCTGCGCAGGTCAACATCATTGACTTTGGCCTGGCGAAGAAGTACCGCGACCCGAAGACGCACATCCACATACCCTACCGCGAGAACAAGAACCTGACGGGCACCGCGCGCTACGCGTCCATCAACACGCACCTGGGCATCGAGCAGTCGCGGCGCGACGACATCGAGTCGCTCGGCTACGTGCTCATGTACTTCCTGCGCGGCTCGCTGCCCTGGCAGGCGCGCGCCCGCGGCCCCAGTCGATGCCCAGCCGCGAGCGCCGCGGCGTCAAACAGCGCTGCCCTGTCGACCCTGGACGCCGCAGGATGGTGACGGGAGGCTGCCCAGCCGCCCCGCACTGTGCAAGGCCAGTGCGCCTGGCTATCTGTCTGCATATGTGCCACGGGCAAGTATGCAGTCTCCCGCCTCAATGACAGGGCTCTCGCGGCGACGAGCAGCGGGGGCACAGCGCACTGCTGAACTCGCGAGCGGAAACCCATTGGTACCCGCGCGCGCCGCAGGGGCTCAAGGCGGCCACCAAGAAGCAGAAGTACGAGAAGATCAGCGAGAAGAAGATGGCCACGCCAACCGAGCTGCTGTGCAAGAACTTCCCGACCGAGTTCACCACGTACTTCCAGTACTGCCGCAGCCTGCGCTTCGACGACAAGCCGGACTACTCGTACCTGCGCAAGGTCTTCCGGGACCTGTTTGCGCGCGACGGCGCGTCCCGCGCGCGCCCTGGGCCCGCCTGCCCCCGGCGGGCGCGCCCTCGGCGGGGCTACGCGTCGCCGCGCGTTGCGGCTAGTGCATGTCCCGTGCATGCGCTGCGCCCGCGGCCTTTGGCCCCGCGCGTCAGCGCGTCAGGAGGACGCCGCTCTTGGCAAGCATGCCGTGCACCCAGCTGCTGAGGACCATGGGCGCCCGCTGCGTACCGCCATGAGCGTGTTAAGGAAGGCGCAGTATGTGCACTTGATTGCATGCACCCGCGCGCGCAGGCTTCCAGTGGGACTACGTTTTCGACTGGACCATCCTGAAGTACCAGCAGAGCCAGACGGCCGCGCGCACGCCGCCGTTGCAGAGCGCGGGCGACGCAGCGACGGCCGGCGCGAGCGGCACGCGCGACGTGCGGCGCGTCGCCGGCGCAGACGACGAGCACGACCGCGGCGTCGCCGGCTTCCGCAGCAGCGCGGCCGATGCTGCGCGGCGGCGGTGCGCACTTTGATTACTGAGAACACTCGCAGTGTCATACAGCAGGCAGGCTGCTGCTTGGGTACCTGCTCGCATGCAAGAGGGCGGCGTAATCTGTGCTGCCCGGGTGATGTAGATAGATAGACAAGTTGAAAGTGGCAGGCAGAGCGTGTCTGAAGGAGGCGCCACTGTGCCCACCGCCTGCAGGTAACACTTCACAGTACGTAGTAGCCGCGGCCCCATAGGCGCTTGCAAAGCCGTCTGTGGGCGGGCTGGTGCTGCCTGTGCATTTGACACAGGCGGCGTAGGTCGCACGTGCTGCTGCACGCTGGGCGCCAACATGCCACGTCGATGCGGTGCTCTCCGCGCGAGATCTCTGCGCGGCTGCGGTGCGCAGGTACTAGGGGAGGCGGCGCGGCAGTGCGCGGCAGCGCGTGAGCGCCGCCGCAGCAGGACCACACGCTGCGGGGTGCCGGTAGGCGCTGCCGAGGTGCCGCGCCCCGCGCTGCCGCGGCCAGGCCTGGGAGCCGCTGTTGCGGCTGGGCAGGGAGTCATGTAAGCGACAGCACAACTGCTGACCCGGTCGCCCATGCGCACACCAGGCCCAGCCTTAAGCGGATCATGGGCCACCAGGGTGCGAGCAGCGTGGGTTGCTAGCGGCCATGCGCACGATGGAGCGTGCGGTGCGGATGTCGTGTCAGGGCGCATGGATTTTTGGCGCGGTGAAGAGGAAGCGAGCGGTGTACGGCGTGAGGGGATGGCGCACGGGGCGTGCGAGGCGAGCGGGCGGGGGTGAGGGTTTGGCTTGCAGGAGTTAGCTTGCGCACACAAGGCAAAGCGCCCGGGGGGCAGGGGGGGGGGGGGGGGGGGGGGGGCCGGTGCACCGCCCCAAGACCGGCGTTGCAGCGTCCCCGCGCGGCCTGTGCGCTCATGGAAGTCGCACCTTTTTCGTGCGGGCGCGCGCGGCGAGCAGCGCGCGCCGCGCCGCGGCAAGTGCTGCGGGCAGGGGGCTGCGCGGCCTCCGCCTGCGGTTTGCGACCTGAAAGGCTAGGCGGGCCCAGCTGGCGTGCCAAGTGAGGTGCAGCGGCTCGCCCGCCATGGCCCTGCCACTGTATGGGAGGGCACTGAGCAGCTTACATGTCATCCTGGGGCGCAGTGGCCTGCGCTTAGGGGGCGGGCGCGGGCAGCGCCAGCAGCATTTTGCGGCGGTTGTGTAGCTCTCTGGCGGTTTGCCAAGAGCAGTGGGGTCGGGCGGCCTCACCGCCGCGCCGGTAGACTTGCACCTCCCCAACAGGCCGCCAGCTTTGTTGTTCGTGTGATAGGATCAGCGGTTGAGCCCTGGCGCTTCCATGTCTGCAGCCTTTGTTTGCGGCCCAGCTTGCAAGGCCTTCTCGGAACTCAGCTACTAGAAAGAAGCCCCTGCCTAGACCACCTCGGGGCCTGTAACACTCAAGAGCTGATGACGTGCACGCTGATGTACGCTGACAGCTCCATCATGCTGTCAGACTCTGAAAGTCTGATAAGGGGGTCAAAACCCTCTTTTTTAGGCCCTGCTGCCTAGCACGTGCACACTCAAATCTGAAAAGACAGGTAATGCAGCATGCAGGTTTTCGCTTGTCAAGTTCTGTGGCAAGTCACAGAACACAAAAGAACTGTGAACACCACTGAACACATCGCTTTGGTACAATATTACACAGCGACCGGGCCACTGTAGATCTGCACAGCCAACAGCCAGCGCAGCTACTGCAGCGCGCCCGTCAACAAATTTTGCTTGCCCAGCTTGCTGGCAGGACAAGCAGAGTGCGCAGCACAGCAACTCGGCATTGGCGCAGCGCACGATGTGACGCGCAGGCGCCGGAGGTCTTCGGCGCCAGGCTGTGCCGCGCCTGCTGCAGGTGGCATGGCAGCAGCCGCGGGTGCTGGCGCGGAGCGCAGCAAGGTAGTTGTCTGTGACAACGGCACAGGTGTGGAGGGTCCTGGTCTATTGCACATGGTGTGCACAACAGGGCGAAGTAGCGGTGCTTTGCCCTCCTGTGAGGTGTACGGAAGGGCAAAACAGTGCTACTTCTGTAACGGCCTCCACCTGCACACACATGCTAGACAGCAAGCAGCCCTATCAGGCTGCTCCTAGATGCAGCACCCGCGCCCGCAAGTGCAGCCTCGCGCGTGTGCGTCTGTGCGCAGGCTTTGTCAAGTGCGGCTTCGCCGGCGACCTGTGGCCTCGCGCGGTGTTCCCCTGCGTAGTAGGTCACCCTGCGAACCCCAGGCACGGCGAGGAGCAGGTGCGGTACTTCTATCTGCGCAGTGCGTTCTGCTAAGACCCAAGGCGGACACACGCGAGGCGTGCGCACACAGGGCGTGCTCGTCGGAGAGGCCTGCACCGAGGAGCACAAAGACGTGAACGTCTCGTACCCCATCACCAACGGTGCGTGCAGCAACACCTCGCTCGGCGCCGCTCAGCGCAGACGCGAAGGCTGATGCGTCTGGGGCTCCTGTGCAGGCGTCGTTAAGAACTGGGACGACATGCACCATGGTCTGCCCACCCCGGCCTTGCAGCCAAGTTCCTCCCTCCTTGCCTTTGACAAGCAGGGCAAGCAGCCCGCCAACCCAGCACCTGATGACACATTTTTGCTGAGGGCCGGGCGTGGCGCCCAGTCTGGGACCACACCTTCAGCGAGGTCCTCGGCGTGGACCCCGCGGACGCACGCATCCTGCTGACGGAGCCGCCGCAGAACCCGCTCGCCAACCGCGAGCGCCTCCTGGAGACCATGTTCGAGCGCTACGGGTTTGCAGGCGCGCCCGGCTGCCGCGCGCGCGCCGCCCTGTCAGGCGCACCCGAACCGAGGCTGTTGCGTGTCGCGCGCAGGCGCCTTTGTTCAGATCCAGGCAGTGCTGACGCTCTACGCACAAGGTGCGCCCCGCAGCCCATTATGTTGATACCCCGTCGTGGCCCCACCCGTCACGCACTATTGCATGACTTGGACCACGTGGTGTGGTGGGAGGCGCCGGCCAGGGACCCCTGAGGCAGGCCACTCTTGGGACAGGGCTGATGACGGGCTTGGTGGTCGACAGCGGAGATGGCGTCACGCACCTCGTGCCTGTTGTGGAGGCGCGGCTCTGCCACACATGGCACTTTGCGTGGCGACCCGCTGAGCCTTGTCCCTGGGCCCTGGCGCCTTGCGCCTGCCTCCTGTAGCCCCGTGCACTTGCGCGGCGCATGCGCTCTCTTCAGTGCGAGCGCCCGTCCAAAGAGGCGCGCTTGCAGCAGCTCGGGGCTCCGGCTCTCCTCAGCGCTTCCCAGCGTGTGCCCGTCCCCCATGCCTGACCTGCCACGCAGGGCTATGCGCTCCCGCACCTGACGCGGCGCCTGGACATCGCCGGGCGGCACGTGACGCTGCGCCTCGCGGAGCTGCTGCGCCGGCGCGGTCACGCGGCCGGGCCGGCCGTGACCCTGGACGCCGTGCGGCGCCTGAAGGAGCGCCTGTGCTACGTGGCCGCCGACCTGCCGCGCGAGCAGCAGGCGCGCGCGCGCGCGCGCCCTCTCCTTGAGCCGCGCCGCTTCTGACGCGTGTCCAGCTTCAGTGTAGCAGCTGATGTCTGGTTCGATGTAGCAGCTGGGACTATGACAGCTGGCTCGCCGCGCGTTGTGGCCTTGCTACGGGGAATAGATAGGAATTGCGATGATCTGGGCAGTGCGCCGCGGGGGGCGGCTCATGGCATGGCCCGGCTGAGCGGCTGCTCATGCGCCGTCCGGTGAGCGGGAGGCCCTGTGCTCTCCCCTCAGCCCTGACGCTCCTGCCTGCCTCGCTCGTGCATGCGGCCCCATCTTTAAATGGCGACCCCGGCGCACGCTGTGTGCCCCGCAGCTGGCGCGCGAGACGACCGTGCGCACGGCGAGCTACACGCTGCCGGACGGGCGCGTCATCCGCGTGGGCGCTGAGCGCTTCATGGCGCGCCCCCGTGACAGCCTGCTGACGCAGATGCATGGCTCCCCATGCAGCCGCCACACCTGCACCTCGCCGCCTGCGTGGGCGGCTGCTTGTTGCCATGCGCGTCATCTGTCTTATGGTGACTTTGTAGATGCGCTGCTGAGCGCCTGCAATGATGACAGGCCCCGGAAGCGCTGTTCACGCCCTCCCTGGTCGACCTCGACCGGCCAGGCATCGCCGAGATGGTGCACTGCTGCATCCAGGTGCCCAGCGCCCGCCCTGCCCAAGCCGCGCGCCGCTTTTGCCCAGGCACGGAGCCTCATTGACCGGCGGCTGGTCGCTGTCGAAGGGGGGCCCTGCCGCCCATGCGCCCGCGTGCTTCAGGAGTCTGGGGTCAGGGGGGTGTCCGAGCAGGCTGTTCCGCATGCGCGCATGCCGTCGTCCAAGGCAGGGCACCGCACCGCGAGAAGTGCACATGCCCTGCCGTGTCAGCGAGCGGTCGCGCGGCAGCATGCGCGCCTCTGCCGCGCCCGCGGAGCCGCGCGCGCGCGCGCCGGCAGGAGGCCGACGTGGACAACCGCAAGCGCCTGTACGAGGCCGTCATGCTGAGCGGCGGATCCACCATGTTCCCGGGCCTGCCCACGCGCCTGGAGTGCGACGTGCGGCGGCTCTACCTGGACCGCGTGCTCAAGGTCGCCCCCGCTGCCCCCCCGCTCCCTGCGCGGGGCTGCGGGACCCTTGGCGCAGGCCGCCAGCGGCGCCGCCAGCCACGGAGGCGGGCACGGGGGGCGGGCGAGGTGCGGCGCCGGCGCACATGCATGCGCGTGCAGCGCCTGGCGGCAGCGTGCGGCGCCGCTGCCCATGGTCGCCCGGCAGTTGCGCCTGCCGCGCGGTCAGGGCGTCCAGCCTCGTGCGTGATGCGCCAGAGCACCCCTGGCACGCGCCGTGCGGCAGCCGAGGCTGTGGCCCGCCTGCGCGAGGAGCGCCGCCGGACGCCCCGCGCGCGCGCGGGCCCGCCGAGGCCGGCTCACGCCCCGCCCCGCGCGCAGGGCGACGCGCGCGGGCTGGCGCGGCTGCGGCTGCGCGTCCTGGACCCCCCGCGGCGCAAGCACCTCGTGTTCTTGGGCGGCGCGGTGCTGGCGGACATCATGCGCGAGCGGCCGGAGTTCTGGGTGTCGGCCCCCGAGTGGGCCGAGGACCCGCGCCGCGCGCTGCTCAAGTGCGGCCGCGCGTGAGCGCGCGCCCGCCCGGTCGCTCGCGGGCTGCCGCCGTGTGCTGTACCGGCGAGGGCGCGCGCGGCGAGGAGGGCGCCGGTGCCCGTTCATAGCATGGGGGGCTGGGGTATGCAGGGTCTGGTCTCGTGTCGGCCTGTGAGCCACGCATGACCTGGCCAGGGCTTACTTACACTCTCACGGACTGCACGAACTCCCTGGAACGTGAGCGCATGTGACCTCCACGGCCAGCACCATACACTAGCGAAATAGGCGCACGCGGAATGAAGCTGGACATGCAACTGGACATGCCAAACCCCATTTTGACCCTGCCAGGAGTGCTGGGATGCCTGAAAGAGCGCACGGAAACAAGCGCACAGGGGCAAGCAAGGATGCTGACCTGTGATTACCAGGAGGACGACATGCTGTGAGCAGCCGGATGGCTGCCGAGGAGGCAATGACGCGCCTCCAGCAAGGTAATTTGCAGAGTGGGGCGCCCGTGTCTCCTGGGAGAGCGCAGCCGTGTCAGCACGACAGTCTCGTAACAGGCTGCCTGTTCCAAGCAGCTGCCATTGCTTGAGCTGGCGCGAGCCCGACACGCGTACCCCTTGCCGTCTTACTGCCGTGGGCCTGGGAGCACGAGGCTGTTGAGTCGCTGCAGCTCGGTGCTCGCTTTGTGTAGAGCCCTCGGCGCACTTCCAGCACGAAGTGGGGAGGGCAGCATTACGCGGAGAGTCGTGCTCGCCTTGGTTGCACTTGCACTCGTCTGGACAGTGGTGCTCACAGCACCAGCTGGAGCTAGCTCCTTTGGGCACTGCCCTGCCAGTGACGCTCTTGTTTGCACGCAGCACTCCTGCTACCTGCCTGCAGCCTGCGTTTCCATGCAGCTGCGCGTTGCGGCACTCTGGCACAGCAATGGCAGCGCTCCAGGAGCTTCTAGTGCTCTGGCCGCTCTCGCTCTTGGGGACCCGGTCGCCCGTTTGCACCTGTCTGCCCGCCTCGGGCTGCCTCGTGCGACCCACCCGCCCACACACTGTCCCGCTCACCGTTGCCGCCCATGTTTGTATCGCCACAGCGTTGCGCACTGCCCGCCCGGCAGGGCAAGCGCACCCAGCACCGCCTCCGCTGGGAGGGGGGCCGACGCTCTGTGTGAACCTCCTGCACTGGGTGCCCAGCTGCGTGAGCGGGGCTGCGGCGCGCGCGCGCCGGCCGGCTCCGCTGGTACACCGCGGGGGGCGCGTCTGACGTGCCGCGCGCGGCCGCAGAGCTGGCGGCGGAGGTGGCCGGCCTGCCGGGCGCGCTGCAGTCCGGCACGCCCGAGCTGCTGGTCGACTTCCTGGCCACCGTGTTCAAGGAGGGCGATGGCCGCCCCGCGCCCGGGTGCGCCCGCGCGGCGCAGCGCATTCCAGCCGCCTCCCCGCCACGCCCTGTGGCACTGACGAGCGGCGCGGCTGTGCCTCGTCTCCAGCTCCTGGCCGCCGCCTTCTTCAGAGGCCTCACGGCTGCTCGGGCGTGCAAGTGCGTGAACGGCTGGGCGCTACTTGCTGAGTCAAATCTTCAGTCTTGTCACAGTTGCAAACAGGCTTGAAGATGAGCAGCTGACGCGGCGGAGCGGGGCGGGCCGCAGCGCGGGCGCGCCGGGCGAGGAGAGCGCCGCGGGCACGGGCGAGCAGAAGTGGGGCCTGTTCGAAGCGGTGCTGGCGGAGGGCGTGGACAGCGCGGAGGCGCGCGCGGACGCGGCCGCGATGGACCGCGCGGCCGCGCGCGTCGAGGCGCGCGCCAGGCCTTGATAGTGCTGGGGAGGCCCTGCTGCCAGGCGCCGCGCATTGCCGCTCTGGGACTTCGGTGAGATGCAAGTCCCATGCGCAGGTGGCGCCGCGCTTGCTGGCGCAGTGCGCGCCCGTGTCGGCCCCTGCTGTGGGGGCCGGCGGAGGCGGGCGCCGCGGTCGGTCTCAGCCGCCGTGCCCCGCGGCCTGCGCGCTGGGCGTGACAGCGCGCCCGCACGCTGCCGCACCACTTTGCATGCGTGAGGCGCTGCCGTGTGGGCCGCGCGCAGGCGGAGGTGGCCGAGGTGGAGGCGACCGCCGCGCCGCGGACGGCCGACCTGCCGTTCGCGCGGCCCGCGTGCTCGGCGGGCGGCGGCGCGCCCGGCCGGCCGGCCGGCCTGCAGCTGGTCACCTGCCTGGCCTGCCGGCGCGTGCTGCTGGCGAGCGCGTTCGGCGCGCACGCCGCGCTGTGCCGCGGGCCGGCGCAGCGCGAGTGGTCGCCGCAGCCTTCCGCGACGGCGAGCCTCTCTGCGCCCAGCGGCCGCGCGAGCGTCTCGCAGGCGCGCGCCTGGGGCAGGGTTGGGCAAATCAAACCTATCCTGAGCCGTGCTGCGGCCGGCGCTGCCCGCCTGGGTGCGGGCGAGGGGTCGGGCGGCACGCACAGCCCGCCGGCGCGCGCAGGGCAGCGCCGCGTGCTGTGTGCAAGACGCGGTTGGGCTGCGTCGCTCCCTGGGACGCAGGCCCTGCTTTGTTGGCCGTGCCGGCGCTGCCTGCGCTCAGCTCACGGATGTGCCTGTCTGACGGGCAGCCGCGCGCGGCGCAGGAACGCGGCGGGCTGCTGCGCCGCAAGCCGGCCGGCAAGGCCAAGTCGAAGCTGGGCCCGGCCGTGTCGCGCGCGCGCACGCCGCAGTCGGGGCAATACGGCACCGCTGAGGCGCCCCGCCCGCCGCTGCACCCCTTCCCGGCCACGGCGGCGGGCGCACAGGCGGCAGCGGGCGGCGAGCGGCACGCGGGCGGCGCCGCGGCGGCCGCGGACGCCGACGCGGGGGCGGGCGGCGCGGCGGGTGGCCTGGGCGCGGCGCCCGGCCCTGGCAGGGCGGCCGGCGGGCGCGGGCGAGGTGGGCGCGGGCGAGGCGGGCGCGGCCGCGG
>JAABUU010000555.1_pt1 | contig 81992 bp, 95 predicted proteins | sample 5559301 | NCBI WGS metagenome assembly JAABUU01 (sample SAMN10711884, study PRJNA513360) | rock metagenome | isolation source: Antarctica rocks | place: Antarctica: Victoria Land, Richard Nunatak white
CGTTGTCAATACTGTGCCTCCGGCCTGTTGCTGCCTGTCTGTATCTGAGCAGGGAGGTATTTGCTGCCTACCCTTTGCCTTTGCCTGGAGGGTGGAGGCTGCTGCTGCTGCGCGCGTCGTGGACTTGTTCTTACAATAAACCAGCAATATAGAGGCCTTCGGCGTGATGCAAAGAAGGCAGTTACAATAGTGGGAGCCCCTTCATAAACATCTTGTGCCTACATGTGAAAAAGAACCGCCATCAACCTATAGCAAAAACCAGTTACACTGTTAACACCACTGCCACACCGTCGCCTTCGCACAGAGGAAAGTTGCTCGCGCGGTGCAGACGCGCCGTGGTAGCCCAGCACCAGCAGTCCCAACACCGGACACACGAGTGCGCGGCCAATAACACGGCCAACAGCGAGCCCACACAGCGCACACAGGCGCGCTGGCACCGGCTGATGGCAAGCCCCAACCACCGTCACTGGGCTTTCTGAGTATATAAAGCAGGCCCGCGCGCCGACGCGGCTCAGGGCGCCGGCTGCGCGCGCGCGCGCGCGGCCGCCTGCACGGCCGCGCGGTCCGCCGCGAAGGCGCCCGGCGCCACGGGCGGCGTGACCACCACGCGCCCGGGCGTGGGGTCAATCTTCACCGGGTCGGGCTGGAGCACGGGGCCGACGCCCGTCTCGGCCGGGACCACCTCCCACGTTGGGGCGACCTTGATCAACGTGGGGTTGAACTCCACGGCGTTGGCGATCCCGGGCCCGCTGGACGCGCCGACGCTGATTAGCTTCGGCCTGCGCGCCGCGCGCGAGCACAGGTCGCCTCCTGGCCAGCCGTGCAGGCGCTGCAGCGAGGCGCCGGGAGGCAGGCCGTGCCAGGGCGCCGCCAGGAGCGCGCTGCAGCTGGGCCGGGGCGCGCCACGCGGTCAGGCGGCCGGCGCGCATGCATATGCGGCGTGACCCAATGCTGCCGCGGCAGGTCAGGTCAGGGGCGGGGGCGCACCCGACCGAGATCAGCGCCGGGCTGACGGATGCGCCCGTCGCGCCGAGCGACACGGCCGTGGGCGACACGTCGATCAGGCTTGGGGCCACGACGGCGCCTGCCGCCCGGCGCGCGAGCGTGAGTGAGGGCGCGCGCGGGCGGCGTGCGAGCAGGGCGCACAGCGCAGAGCACGGCGCGCAGCAGCGCGCGCTGCGCCCAGGGCAGCACGCGCCCTGCCCTGCCCTGCCAGCGCCAGAACAGGCTCGGCGCGCGGGCGGCGCACCGGCGGCGCCCAGGCGGACGAGGCAGGGCTGCACGTCCAGCCCGGTGGCCCCGACGCCCGCAAGGTGGTGGTGGATCGCGACGGATGTGCCGTGTACCTTCACGAACTCGGGCTCGTGCAGGTGGATCAGCCCGCCCAGCGCCGGGCTCAGCTTCTCGACCTCCTGCCGGCAGCGCACGCATCAGCCCTGGGCGCGCTGTAGGGTTAGAAGCCCCCCTGTAGGTTGAGCAGCCCCAGGCGTGCGGCCGCCGGCGCCGGCCGGCGCAGCGCCGCCGCGCGGGTTGGCGCAGCAGGGCCGCGGGCCAGGCGCGCGCGCGCGCGCGCCTGCTTGACCGTCTCGCCGAAGGCGTCCACGACGTCCGTCAGCTGCTGCCAGGCCTCGGGCGGCCGCTCCAGCGCGTCGAGCATCAGCGCCAGGCGCCTGTACAACAGGTTCGTCACGTCGTCGCCCTGCGCGCGGCGCGCGCCCCGCATGCGTCAGCTGCACGCAAGAAAGCCGCCTGCGCCGGCCGCCGAGCGCTGCTGGCGCGCGCACCGGGGTGCCGGACGGCCGCATGTCGACGGCGGAGCGGAACCACGTGGCCAGGCTCGCTGGGCCCTCAGGGAGTATCAGGTCGGGCAGGCCGTCGGTGGGCGCGGGCGCGGGCGCGGGCGCCGTGCGCGGCGGGCTGGGCGCGGGCTGCGCGGGGTCGGCCTCGCGCAGCCACCGCCTGGGCGGCGCGCCCTGCGGCGGCGCGGGCCACAGCGCCCACGCCGCCCAGGGGGCCGGCGGCGAGCCGGCCTGCGGCGCGGCGGCCGTGGCGCGCAGGGCGCGGCGCGGCGCGTTGGCGCCGCTCACGGCCGGCGGCGCGGCCAGCAGCAGTGCTGCCGCGAGCAGGGCAAACACCATCGTGCACCTGCCGCCGGGGCCGCCCCCAGGGCTGTGAGTGTGGGAGGTTTGCCGCAGCCATTGCTTCAGGCGCGCAGCCCGCCCAGAAAGCGCTGGCCCGCAGGGCAGTGCATGCGATTGACCAGCTCAAGATGCTCTTGCACGCAAGGGGGCCGCAAGGTTGCCCCGCAGGCCAAAGGCAACCCGTCCGAGATGCGGCCTCGCGGACATTTGCTTATGTGAGTGATCAAGGCACCGGCGAGCGCGGAGCGCGCTGCTGAGCAGGCCGGCCGGCGGCAGGGCAGGCTGTACTCTACGCATCGTCGACACTGGCAGAGACGGGCCGGGACGCACCTCATCGTCGAGAATCTGCCGAGCACAGCCGGCGATGAGGTCAGTGTGGGCAGCGAGGGCAGGCGGCGGTGGCTGCTTTGTGAGCTGAGACCTCAAGGCACGCAGCAGACAGCTTGTGAGCGGCAGTGTGCGTGAGCTTTGCTGACCTGCGAGCTGGAGAGAAGCCCTGGCTGACCCTTCAAGGGTCAGTTGTTAAGACTTAAAGCCGGCATGTATGTGCTGCCTAGCCCATCAATTTGCTGAGCCAAAGCGCATCCCAGGTGGGCGCCCCTCGGTCCTCCACGGCGTGACCAGCCACGCGCCACGGCGCCCCGGGGCTGCCGGGGCGGCGGGCGCTCCCTGGGCAGCGCCCTGCAGCAAGGCGTGCTGGCCCCTGCAGAGCGGCCGTCTGTACGGCGGCCAGCCCGCGCGGCGGCGGCCCGGGCAGTGCGCGCACGGCAGCCGCCAGTTCCGCCCCTCTCCGCTCGCCCGCCACTCCAGGCTCGGCCTGGGACGCGCGCGCGCGCAGGGCCAGCCGATGCACGCCGCGCTCGGCGCGCCGGCCCGCCCTGCGTGCGCGCCGCGCCGCGGGCGCGCCGGCTCTGGAGCCGCTGGGCGGGCGCGGCCAAGGCCGGCCCGCCCGGCGGCGCTGCGAGGGACGTGTTTATCGACCTGGCGGCGGCGCCGGACCCCCGCTGCTTCCTGGCGCCCGCCGGCGTGCTGAGCGGCCCGTGCGGCCAGGGCCCGCACGGCCACTCGCGAGGCGTGCACGTGTCCGCCACAGCCGCGCGCTTGGGCGGCTGTGAGCGGCGCGTCCACGCCGCCCGGCTGCACCGGCGGAGCTTGGACCGCGCTGCTGTGCGGGGCCGCCAGCAACAGGGCCTGTCCCTGCTCACTGCTTGGTCACTGGGACTCGCGGGCGCGTCAAGACTCACCCCGACGCAGCTCTTTGCTAAGCAGGCAGACAGAGCTGGCCTTGGAGATGGCAGCTGCAGCAGGGCAGGCCGCGGCGGTGCTCGAACGCACCAGCGCAGCACAAGTCTGAAATGCAGCGGTGCAGGAGTGCAAGAGCTGAAGTCTTCAAGGCGGTGCGCAATGGCACGGAGCCATGCGCTCCGCACGGAGCCAGGGCACAGCCCCAGGCTTGCCAGCCAAGTTGATATGCGCGTGCCTCCTTTCGAGCGGCTGCAAGATATTTCGGCCGGAGCCTCTGCGCATGGCTGCGGTAGCATGCATGGCAGTGTTATCTGCTGCGTGCTAGCTTTTGTGGTGAGCGGCACGAGCTGAGCATGTGCTGAGCAGCACCTCACACAACTCCTACCCCCTTCTCAGGGCCCACTCATATCGCGTGCTTGTCTGGAAGTAGTTCCAAGCTCTACTGGGGTCCCAGGCCGGTAAGCATCAGATGAACTTTTATGCTTAACAGTGCTCAGAAAGCAGGGCAAGAGATGCACAGCGCGGTGCGCAACGTTGCACCTTGCGTTGCGCTGGCAGAGAACGCTGACAACCTCAATGCAAATCACGATCCACGCATTTAACTCGACTGCTAGCTCGAGGGCTTGCTGGCACAACAGCCAGTGCAGGCGCCGTCAACAGCCGCCAGGGCCTGAGGTCAATAACAGGCGCGCTTGTATCGATGCAGACCGGCCAGTCTCACGCACTCAGCCACGGCCAGCAGCCCTGAGCAACATGGGCCTGGGGTGCCGATATCAGGTTGCAGCGCATGGACATGCTGCGGTGTCAGTTCATGCCGCTGGTGCTGCATGGCAGGCGTTGGTCGAGCGCACTCTGATGTCGTTGGTGGCAAGTGCCCTTGCCTGCCGAGCTTGCAGGACGTGGCGATCATGCGTTGCTCCTCCCCATATATTCCCGCTCCAAGCACCCATGCGCTTTGCCTGACCACAAGCAGGTAAGTGACTCGATGACTCGTGCGGCAGCACCGCTGAACTTAACCTGCTCATATTCTAGACAACGCACAGTGGTGTGCGTGGTGTTGAGGATAGCTGCCAGACAGTGCAAGTCCTGACAGACCATGGTATGCATGGGTGAAGCAGCGTACTACGCCAACAGATAGGTCTTCTGAGCCGCATGCGTTTGCACATCAAACGCGTTTATCAGAGACTCTTTCACCATGTTGCTCGATCAAATCTACAGGTTGATTCCCTGCACGGTCGACGGGGCTGCCCTTGTATCAGACCTTCATGTGCTGGGCTCACAACTGCCACACATGCACATGCATGCACCTATTCAATTCAGATCAATTCACAGTGAAAGCGCACCACCCGCCCTACCCCGGCCGCAATCATTTGCACATGCACATGCAAGTATCAGCCTAGCTGCGCAGGCAAAGACAGACTTGTCTCACGACCTGGCCCGGGAGTCTCAGCGGAGCTCAGATCGAGCTGTGCTGCGCGACAATGAGCGCGCTGGCAAGCCTGCCGGCCAGGGCCGCTAAGCGGGTCAAGGCACTGAACGCTGAGGCTCCAGAGCTGGCAGCCGCTGCCGCTAGCCCCCTGCGCAAGGCCGATCTGCTGAGGCCCAGTGCGGCAGCTCTGCTGTCATCCCTGACTGTCCCGGACCTCTTGCCGGTGGACTCGCTGCAGAACAGCCTGACGCTGCACGAGGCCAGGCTTGTTTACAAGGACACGACTGATGTGATCGCCACGCTGGCAAGCATAATCAAGCGCACTGTGTGGCGGGACATTTTCGCTGCGCCTGCTGTGAACGGGAATGCGGATGGCGCCGTGGTCGAACGACTTGGTACCGCGCTGCAGACGCTGTGTTTAATGCGAGCCCCGGCCTCTGCGCTGCTGCCTCCTTGTGCTTTGTTTACGAAGCAAACTATGACACATTGTCCTGGCGCGCTGTGCAACGCAGGCTGACCTGTCCCTTCCAAGTGGCGGCGGGGCCTGACCGCAGGACGGCCGTCCGCGAAGCCGCCAAGAGGTGAGCCTGCACCTGCACAGGCACGCTCACCTGCAGCTTGTGCGCCTGCACCTGCCTGAGCTGCCAGGGTTGGCCGCGCTCCCATCCCCGACTCACGCAGCGCGCCCTGTCGCGTCCAGGTATGCCGCGTACGACGTGTATGGCCTCCTCGCTGGCGTGGCCACATCGTGGGCAGTGCTGGCCGCGAGCAGCCCGGACACTTTGATAGGCGCCTTGGTCTACGCCATGTTCAGCAACTGCGCGACCGTGTTGGAGAAGGTGAGGCGCTCGCCTGCACACCTTGGCGGGAGGCCACTCTGCACACGCTACTCTGCACTGGGCTGCGCACCGCGCAGACGATCCGCTTCTGGTGTGAGGTTGAAGAGGCGGACGCGTGGGGCAAGGCCGCCGCGTCGGCCGTCCTGACGCAGTACTTCTCCGGCCTCTCGGCGGTGCTCCTGTGGCTCTCCAGCGCGCCGGCCGTCCTGCCGGCCAGCGTGTATCTGGCGGGGGGGCCGGCCCTTGCGGCGCGCCTGAGCCAGCGCCAGCTCGCATCAGCCTCCCAGGCGCGCCCTGCCACGCGCCGCAGTCCCTGCAGCCCTTGCAGGCGGTCCCCTGGCTGACTCCGCTCCGGTCTGCCGCAGCACCTGTTCAGCACAACGCTCATGTACAACAGGCTGCGCCTGGCCGGCAAGACCGCGCACGCCGCGTACCTGAAGGGCTTTTGCAGCGCCGCCGGCGGCGATCTGCTCATCAGCGTCATGCAGCAGGCGCTGCCCAAGGGCGGCGGCGCGAGCGCGGATGCTGCGCGCGGTGCGGACCCTGCCTCGGCCCGGTCCGGGCGCGCGCGCGCGCGAGGCGCCGGGCGCGAGCCTGGCTGCGCGCCTGCAGGCGGCGCCGACGCGGACTGCCGCGCGCTCTTCAAGGCCCTGCACCGCATAGAGTGCGCGTTCAACGCGTACAACGCGCTGCGCGCGTGCGACGCGGGCGCGCTCAGCCCGCAAACGGAGCAGCGGCTGCAGGCGCTGCTGGTGGACCGCGCGATGCCGCTGCTGCTGCGCTGCATGCAGACGTGGAAGGCCGGTGCGCGCCGCAGCAGTCACACAGCACGTGGCGCCTGCCTGGCTGCATCGCTGCCCGCGCTCTGGCGCTCTCGCGCGGGCTTCCTGAGCAGGCCGGATGCGGCCCTGCTGGGGCGCTGGCTGCCTGGCTCCTGCATGCCACATGGCTCGACGTGCCGCTCGTGCAGCCAGCTGCTGCTGGTCGTGGTGCCCACACTCGTGCAGCCTGCCGCGTGCACGGCACCTGGGTATGCCCTCGCGAGCTCTGTTGCCAAGGAGCGGGTCGTTACGCTGGTTGACCAGGCGAGATGCTGTCCCGGCGCAGCCGCTCCATGCGGCAACCTGCTGACCAGGCCCGCTGGCGGCAGGCTCGCAGCGGTGCACGGCCGCCGACGCATGCTCCTGCGCCAGCGTGCTGAGCAAGCTGCTGAACTTCGAGGAGCCGTGCATGCGCGTGCTGCAGCGGGACCGCATCCGCATCATGCGCTGCCTCTACACCATGCTGCTGTGGGCAACGCAGCGCATTGCTGATCGGGTGTGCGCACGCGATCCCGTGGGCAGTGCATGAGGACGCGATCTAGCAAATTGCACCTGTGCTGCTCGCCAGCCCACGCCGCACCGCTGGCCTGCTGCCGCTGTATGCTCTGACCCATCAGCGCGTTTATCGCTCTGTGCCTCAGATCGCCTGTTGCTGCGAACGTGCGCCACGATGCCTGTGTGCACGTTGCTAGCCGCCATCGGGGCGTGTGCTTCACGCAGTGCCTTACTGCCGCCCATGCAGGCTCCAAGTGTGAATGCAATAACTGTGAGGTAGCCGTGCTTGCAGCCTGCGCTCGAGATCTGTCGGCAGCGGTACATCTCACCGCAGCTCCCTGGTGCAGAACGCCCACCGGGACAGCGCGTGGGTCGACACGTCACTGGGCCCGCGCGAGAACGAGGTCCGGATGCTGCACCACATCTGCGACGACATTTCCTGCTGCCGCTCGCCCTGGCTGATCATGGTGCGATCCCTCTTGGCCTCCGACAGCACTGCATGCGTGGTAAGGGCGCGCGCCGCCGCTGGTGACGTGGCTGCAAGGCGGGCGTGGAAGCACGTTTGCATGCAGCGCTCCATGCCAGGCGTGTGCATAATAAAAATTAATGTTCTAGTGTCCTATGTATCCAAATTGTGTACCTCCATGACCTCATCATGAGCAGCGCTCGCGGCGCCGCGCCACAGCCTCTTGCCCGCACAGGCCCGTGAGGAGGCCTCGCGGGAGGATGCCGAGCGGCTCGAGGGCCTGCTCCCGCTGGCCCTGTCGGCCGTGGAGGCTGCACTGAGGCGCGGGCCAGAGGTGGTGGGCAGGGCGCTGGTACCTGACCCCGACAGAGCTGTGGCCCAGGCGCGGACTTGACTGGGCCCTGATCGCCTGATGCCCTGACGGCTGTGCAGGTGTTGCGCCCTCGCAACTGCCTGGCTGGTGCTCTGGAGGGAAGTTGTGAGGGTGCGGCATGTCTGCCTGGCGCAACTCTCGGCGCTCACCGCGTCCCGGCGCGCAGGCGGTCGCGGTCGCGGCCGATGTGCTGCTGGCGGTGGGCTCGTGCGAGAGCCTGGTGCCGGCCGCCAAGGCGCTGCTCGCCACGCTGGCCAAGCTGCTCGCGCCGGCGCGTGTGCCAGGCGCCGCCGTGCGCGTCGGGCTGTCGGTGCGCCGCAGCGGCCCCTGCCGCCCCCGCCCCCACCCCCTGCCGCTTCTGCAGCCTGGGCGATGCGCACCTCACACGTGTGACACATGCCGTGTGCAAGCATGCGAGCGCCTGCGCCCGACCGGCTGCATGGGGCGCGCCAGGTTGCGCTGGCGACCTCGATTCATGACCTGGTTGTGTGCGCAACCCCGGACACGCGAGCGGTCGCGCGCGCCCTGCCGGCGGCGCTGCAGCCGTACGCGGTGGCGCAGCTGCTGCCCCTGCTGCTGTTGTCGCCCGAGCGCGTGCGCGCGCTGGACGCCGCGCAGGTCCAGAGCGTCCTTCACGATCACGGCAACGGAGTGGCAACCTTGCTTTCGGGTCGGCTGGTGCGCTTGCGGCCCTCCCGCTGACCAGCCGGCCAGGGCCCGCGCACTGTGCGCCGCGCTGCGGGGCGGCACCGGGCTGAGCGCGGCAGCGCGACGCTGCGTGCGCGCAGGGCGTCATCTGCCTTGTGGTGGACGGGCCCGCGGAGGGCAGAGCGGTCGCGCTGTCGTGCCCGGGCCTGGTGCCCTTTGTCGTGGAGGCGCTGCGCAAGATGGGCGACGTCTGTGCGCGCCTCCCTGCTGCGCGTGTCGGGGGCGTGACCTGTTAAGGGCGCCGACAGAGCTGCGTGACGCCTCCGCAGCAGCCCGGCGCTTCACTCTGCACAGCAGTGCGCGGTGGGCATGCTTGAGCAGCTTGGCGCGCACGACCCGCGCTCCTCAGCTGTGCCTGTGAGGCGCGCGGCCCTGCGCCAGCGGGCGTCTCCTGCCGAGTTCCTGCCGGCGGGGGCCCGCGCCCGGCTCCCCTGACGTGCAGGCTAACCCCCCGTGCATGCTGTGCAGACGTCGTGTTGCCACCTCGCAGATGCTGCCCGGCCGGCCGCGCGCACCAACGGCCGCGGGAGGACCTTCTGCCGCGACATCACAGGCAACTCCGAGGCCTACTGGGCCGCGCACGGGGACAAGGGCCCCTTGGCTGGCGTGGCCGGCACCGCAAAGATATGCGACGTGTCGCGCGCCATGGGGCTGGCGCTCGCGCGCGCCGGCGCGCTGGGCGCAGTCGCGCGCCTGGCGCAGCACTGGGTGGCCGCGTGCGAGGAGCCGCAGCGCGAACGCGAGGCCTACATCGCGGCGAGCTGCATGCAGGGCATGCTGCAGGCCGTCGACCGGCACCTGCCCGAGGTGCGCGCGCGCTCGGCGCCGCCCAAGCTCTCAGCGGCTGCAGGCAGGAGCTGGGGTCGCTGACACTGCGCGGGCGGCGCGGCAGGACTGCCCGCTGCTGCTCGACAACGCGCCGCCGCTCGGGCCCAGCAGCAAGCAGTACCAGGATGCTCTGGCCAGCTTTGCAGCCGCCATCGCGCGCTTCGAGGCTGAGGCCGCGCAGCGCATCCCCGCGGACACGCTGCCGGAGGCCAGCCTGGAGGACCTGCGCCTGCAGACGCCCGCGCTGCGCCCCGCGGGCTGCTGGTAGTGGGGGTGCGCCCCTGCCGGATACGGGCGTACGAGCGCCCGCTGCAGAGCTCCCGTCAGCGCTAGAGAGGTGTTGCTTCACGAGCGTGGCGTGCCCGCGCAGGTGCCGCGACCTGTCCAGCGCGACGGAAGCAGGCCTGCGGCTGCAGCAGTGCTCTGGCTGCAACACCGCGCGCTACTGCTCAGAGGCCTGCCAGAAGGCGGCCTGGCGCGCGGGGCACAAGGCCGCCTGCCGAGGCGCCTGCAAGCGCGCGCCCGACTGACGTGCCGGCACGGGCGCCCCATGATACGGGCTCCCCGTCTCCTTCAGGGCTCCCTGTGTGGCTCCACGACCTCATCAGTCATGCCCCGGCACAAACAGGCGCCTGCGCGTGGCGCCTGAACAGAGGGTACACGTTGCGGGCACAGCACCGCCAAAGCAAGCTGGTCCTCCTGGGAAGCATGGTGGCGCTGACTTTGTGCTGTTATGTATAGCGGTGCTACCCCTTGCCTGTGCAGCAGTCGGCCGTGAGCTCAGCTTGCATTCTGTGCCAGAGTCTTGCACGTGAATTTGTGCAGGGCGCACGTGAGGCATGCCCGACTTTCCGGACCATGGTTGGCGCAGAGCTTGTATCCCAGGGGACTGCGCGGTCATCGGGGCTGACACGGAAGGGTGCCTGGCTGCATGACCCGAACACGAGCTTCCGTGAGTGACTTGGAGCACGCGATGTGCCTGTGGCCTCCGGACACCGAGCCTACACAGAGATGTGACACGTCGGTGAGGCACCAAACGCCCTCACTTGTAATGGGTTCAGCATGATTACTAGACCCCTCCTTGCTGCAGCAGCGGCATGCCCGCGTGACAAGAGCGCGCTTGAGGGCGCGCTTGTAGCCTTCCACCGTAGGAGGCATAACGTCTGGGAGCACCTGAGCAGCCGGGTTAGCTGACAGGGACGCTGCCCTGTGGAAGGCTGTACCTGTCCAACAGCTGGCGCTTTGCTGACATCAGTGTTGATATTCGCTTACTGAGCGCTACCTGCTGTTTAAAAACTGTGATATGAGCCGCACACGCGACGAGTACATTCACCCGTTCACCACCAATCTAATTGGACTGGAACGCATCCAATAAGTGCCCGTGTAGGGTCATGTATCAGGTCGTGTAAGCATTGGGGGCCTGGACGCAGCATGCTGCGCCCTAGTCTGTGCTGACATCAGCGCACGCTGTTACAATTCTGCGCACCAGGGTCATACAAGGACAATTGGTGGCGTCGCAAGAGCTTTCTAGGTGCTGTGTACCTCAAGAATGTGTGCACTGGCCAGTCTGCCGTCCAGGGCTGCTGCACGGGTCAGGGCACTCGAGGCGGGGGCCCCACAGCTGGCAGCCGCTGCGACGTGCCCTCTGCACCTGGCCGACTTGCTTAACATTAATGCTGCAGCTCTGCTGGGCCCTCTGCTTGTGCCTGAGCTCTTTCAGACTGCACCATTGGCGGGCCACATGACGCTGCGCGAGGCGCGGCTGATCTATGAGGGCGCAGGCGCAGCAATTGCCACGCTGGTCAGCTTCATGAGGCGCCTTGTCTGGCGAGACTTGGCTGCTGCGCAAGGGCTCTCCGCAAGAGTCATGGCCAGTTTGCATAAACTTGTCGAAGTCATGCTTCAGACGCTGAGACTCTTGCTGATCTGTCCCTTCTTCGTCAGCGGGCTGGCTGACCGCAGCAGGGCTGTTTGTGAAGCTGCCAAGAGGTGAGCTTGCGCAATAACCACCACATGCGCCTGTAGCTTCACACTCGCTGCTGTCTGAGCCTCCACCGGCAGCACCTTGGCCCAGCTGACGCGGTGTGCCTGTGCGCTCAGGTTTGCAGAATACGACGTGTTTGGCCTGGCTGCTGGCCTGGCCACGTCCTGGGCAGTGCTGGCAGCGAGCAGCCAGCACAGCCTGGAGCACAATTACCCGGCCTGTGTGCAGCTCCAGAACTATGCACGTGTGCTGCTGCAGGCGCGCGTAGGCTGCACGCCGCACGGCCGGCCGCCTCGCGCGGGCTGCTCCGCAGAGGCTGGTTGCGCGCCGCGCAGGTTGTCTCGCACTGGAGCCTGGCCGACGAGTCGGAGAAGTGGGGCGCGCCGGCCATGCCGCGGTCTGCCGTCCTGACGCAGTTCTTCCCCCGCCTCGCCAAAGTGGTTGTGTGGCTGGCGACCGCCCCGGGACCCCTGCCGTACAGCCTGTCCGCGCCAGCGGCGGCTGCCTTCCGAAAGAACAGTCTCACACTCTACACCCGTGTACGCATTGTTGCGCGTTCCTGCAACTGCACCCAATCGAGTGAGCATGCAATTGACCTTGTTACGGCCTGATGCAGCACATAGGCATTGCGACAAACCTGTACAAGGCGCTGGACGTGCGCGGCGAGGCGCCGCATGCCGCATACCTGAAGACCTTTTGCGGCCCTGCCCAGGGCGAAATCCTGATCTACGCCATGGAGCAGGCTCTTGCCGGCGGCTGCGGTGCGCCCTTGGCGCAGTCGGGCGGCCGTGCAGTCTCCGGGTCGCACCATTCTGCGGAAAGTGCGCCTGCGGGGACTGAGCCACGCGCAGTCTCGCAGCCGGCACGGACCTTGCTCTGGGTAGCAAGCACAGCATCAAGTATGCGCTGGCAGCGCGCGCGGCGCTGCTCGAGCCCGGCGCAGATCCGCTCGACCCGGAGGTTGAGCAGCGGCTACTGGCCCTGCTGGGCGACCGGGCAGTCCCACTGTTGCTGCGTCACTTGCAGAAGTGGTACAGCGGTGCGCGTCGCCTTTCTTAATCTTAGGTACTGCTCGCTGGTCTGCACTGCTCATCCACCTTGCACATAAAGCAAAGCATGTGTTTTTGATCTCAAGCCATGGCACGTGCGCTGGCTGATATCACATGCACGCCGTTTTGCCTGGGCATGCCGTTGATTGGTCAGTAATATTTCGTCTGTGTGCCGGCAGCCATGTACTCTCTTGCATAATGAGTGAGATGTGTGCCCTCTTCAACTGCTGTGCTGAAGTGGAAGGCACTGTGCAGGTCGTTGTGCCCCTGCTGACTCTGGACATGCTCCCAAACAATGTGCTTCCCACTGTTGCAACAGTTCCACCCAAGTTTGCATGAATGCAGGCCAGCGGCAAGACTTGGATGTCCATCCGACCGGCCTGTGCAGCAGCGTGCTGGGCGAGCTGCTCATGTGCCAGGAGATCTGCCAGCGCGTGCCTGGCAAGGAGCGCATTTGCAGCATGCGCTACCTGTACACCCTGCTGCAGTGGGCGTCGCAGCGCATTGCAGAGCAGGTGCGCGCGCGAGTGGGATGTCCGCCTCCCGTGTCGCGGGTGGGGTCATGCGCAGCTTCTATAAAAGCTGTCGCTGCGCTGGTTTGCGCTAGACTACAGACCACCGTTGTGCCTGTTCGAAAAAAGTCAGTGTGATTACTGGGCGGCATGCATTTCAAGCCATTCTCAAACTGCACATCTGCACACTGCAGTGTCTGCCGTCATGTGAGTGCTAGTCTAACTCAGCGCAGGCTGGGCACGGCACGCCACCGTGGTGCCCCCGACATGTCTACATCTTGCAGGGGCAGTTGTCGGTCTATCAGGCTGGCAGCTTGTCCTGGGAGCCTGTTGCGGTTTGCATGCGTCACCACACCTGCTTGGCGCAGGCCGCTCTTGAGGCGAGCGCGCGCGGGGCACCGCTGAGCAGCCTTATCAACAAATGCAATGAACTCATCCGCTGCCTGCCGCCCTGGTCGATACTGGTGCGACCTTAATTGGTGGCCCGTAATTGAGTGCAGGCATGCAGGCATGCAGGAAGCCTTCCCGTTGCTGCCGACCTGGCTGCCAAGGTCTGGTCTGCATAGGACGATGTGACGGCCTCTCGCACGGACGCCGAGCGACGCGAGGGCCTGCTGCCGCTCGCTCTGGCAGCCATGCAGGCAGCGGTGAGGCGCGCGGCAGACGTTATTGACACCGACGACGACGTTGCGGCTGTGGTGCGCTCATGCTTTGGTACAAGTCTTGAGCTGTAGAAGCTGGGCCTACTGGATCTCATGCAGCTGCATGGCACTTGTTTGCTCTTGCACTGTCACAGCGCAGACTGCAGGCATGCCTGTTACAGCCAATCACCCTTGATGCAGCCGCCGGCGTGCAGGCACTGGCTTATGGTGTTAATGTGGTGCTGGCTGTGGGCTCTGTCAACAGTGTCCCGCCGGCTGCGAAGGCGCTGCTCACATCGCTGGCAAAGGCCTTTGCGGTGGGGGGCGTGCATGGCACTACCGTGCACACAGTGCTGCTGGTGAGCCGCGTCACTTCCCGCAGTATCCCAGCAGCCTTGGCGGCCAATGGCTGCACAATCCGCGCATATGCAGTCAGTTTTGTGAGCTCGGCAGAACCCGCCAGTTACCCCCACATCACATGCGTCAGGCTACGCTCATGGCCTCGGTTCCACACCAGTCAAGTTTGGCTGCGAACGAGCGCGCGGCCGGACGCGCCCTGCCAGCAGAGCTGCTGCCATACGCCGCAGCGCAGCTGCTGCCCCTCTGGCTGCTTCCGCCTGAGCGCGTGCGCGCGCTGGACCTCCCGCAGCACAACCTGCTTTTCAGCGCCGGACAAGTGTCAGACTTCCTATCAGCGGTGGTGGTGAGTGTGCGGCTTGTCACCGTTCGTTCACTTGAGCACGGACTCTGCCATGCGCCGTGTTATTGAGGTAAGAGCATGCCTGGAGCCTGTCTCTGCGGCTGCGCAGGGCGCCTGCGGCAGTCTCGTGGCGGGCGGTGTCCCGGAGGAGTGCACGGCGGTGGTGCTGGCGTGCCCGGGCCTGGTGCCCTTTGTCAAGGCGGCGCTGGACAAGCTGGCCGAGCTCTGTGCGTGCCTGCCCGGCGTGCCCTGCCAGTTGGGGGTTGGCAGGGTTCATGGAATATGGTGTGTGCTTATGCAGCTGGATACGATCACTGTCATGGATCCTGCTCACATTGACAGCGATCTATCACATTGATAGCGCCTTGAGCGGTGTACGCTTGCACACTTACGCACAGAATAATCAGATCCGCCCATGCAGCGTGTGGCCCTAGGCAGGCCGCTTCCACTGAGGGGCACGTGCATGTGAACACGCCTGACCGGGTGACATCGCACACCCAACACTTGAAGCAGAGCAGTTGTCATGTCCAGCGGGGCACGTTGCAGATGGGCCGCCGGGCGTGCCCGCCACAGGCTGCGGAGAGGCCAGCGGCGACGAGGGCGGCCCACACGATAACAGGGCCATCAATGCGGAGCAGGCAGTCTTGCGCGCGCTGCGCGGCGTAGCAGAGCTGGGCGGCGCATCGCGCGCTCTGGCCCTGGCACTCGCGCGCGCCGGCGCGCTGGGCGCAGCCATGCGCCTGGCGGAGCGTTGTCCCTGCATGCACCTAGCGCCCCAGCCCGCGGAGGTGGCGGAATTCGCGTTCAGCCTTGTGCAGGATGTGCTGCGCGCCATGCGGCCGCATCTTACAGAGGTGCGCACCCGCCGCATTGCTCGGCTGTCAGTCTTGCTAACCAGCACAGGCTGAGGTCGGGTGTAGGGGCGGGCGAGGCAGTAATGGGCTGTAAGACGTCGTGCGGCCCCTGCGTATGCCTTGCAATTGTTCTGCCTGTGCTTGCCTGCGCCCTGCACGCATGCTGCAGGCTTCCAGGCAGCGCTTCGCCCGCGTGCACAGGCCATTGATAACAGTCAGCCGGCGAGCGCTGCGGCGCTTCAACAGCTGTGGGCTATAGCGGACCAGACTACTGCTGCGGACTGCATTGCGCGCTTCGAGGCCACCGTTGCGCCGCACATTGCAGCAGAGGCCCTATCGGAGGCCAGCCTGGAGGACCTGCGCCTGCAGACGCCCGCGCTTCGGCCTGTGCGCTGCTGGGGCACGGGGTGCGCCCTTGCGGCATGCGGGTGCCTGGAACGGCGCGGCAAAGTGCTCTTTAGAGGAGAGTATCGGCTCACGAGCATGCCGTGCCCGCGCAGGTGCCGCAACCTGTCCGGCGTGACGGAGGCGGGCCTGCGGCTGCAGCTGTGCTCCGGCTGCAACACGGCGCGCTACTGCTCAGAGGCGTGCCAGAGAGCCGCCTGGCGCGCGGGGCACAACGGCGCGTGCCGGCGCCTGCGAGCGCGCGCCTGACAGGCGCGGCTGCCTGGCAGTCCCTGCTTGGACGGCTCCCAAAGGCCCTATGGGTGCAGGCGTTATGTGTGCGGGGCGAGCGAATGGGTTGTCTGCGCTTTGTCCAAGAGGGTTAGAGATGTGTGTCTTTGTGGTCGGGAGCGGAGCGGCACGCCTGGCGTGGCGAGCAGGGGCCTGCCTAGTGTACAATAGTGGCTGCTTCTTTGTATGTGATGCGCCTTGGTCTCAACAGGGTGATTCATTCTGTACTAAGTAGAAAGGAAACGGCCTGGTCAGAACCTGCTGTTCACACAACCTGCACAGTGCTTCTTGCGCATGCATGCAGACTGGGACACATTGCCTGAACTCGTCAGGAGCCAGGCCAGGCCAGCTTCTGTCATTTGGCCCCAGCCAAACGGGGTCGCACCAGCCCTAATTGGGCTGCTAATCATCAGCGCACGCTGTTACATGTCCCTTAAGCGCACCGGGAAAAGGAACATTGGTGGCGTCGCAAGAGCTTTCTAGGTGCTGTGTACCTCAAGAATGTGCGCACTGGCCAGCCTGCCGGCCAGGGCTGCTGCGCAGCTCAGGGCACTCGAGGCGGGGGCCCCAGAGCTGGCAGCCGCTGCGACGTGCCCACTGCGCCTGGCCGACTTGCTGAACCTCGATGCAGCAGCTCTGCTGGGCCCTCTGCTTGTGCCTGAGCTCTTTCAGGCTGCGTCAGTGGAGGGCGGCACGACGCTGCGCGAGGCGAGGCTCGTTTACGAGGGCGCTGGCGCAGTGACTGCCACACTTGTAGGCGTTGCCAGACGCCTTGTGTGGCGAGATCTGGCGGCTGCGGAAGGGCTTACCCGAGACACAAGAATGTTGGCCACTTTGCAAAAACTTGTTGAGCGCACGCTTCAGACACTGAGCCTCTTGTTGACCTGTCCCTTCTTTGTCAGCGGGCCGGCTGACCGCATCACTGCTGTGCGCGAGGCTGCCGAGAGGTGCGCTTGCGCGATCACAACCACATGTGTCAGCAGCTTGGCGTATAAGCTGTAGGAGACTTCATGGGCTGACCTAGCCCAGCTGATGCGGTGTGCCTGTGTGCACTCAGGTACGCAGAGTACGATGTATTTGGCCTGGCTACTGGCCTGGCTGCGTCCTGGGCAGTGCTGGCAGCGGGCAGCCAGCACAGCCTGGAACAAAACCACCCGGCCTGCGCGCAGCTCCAGAACTATGCGGGCACGCTGCTGCAGGTGTGAGCAGGCTGCACGCCGCACGGCCGGCCGCCTCGCGTAGGCTGCTCTGCAGAGGCTGGCTGCGCGCCGCGCAGGCGGTCTCGCACTGGGGCCTGGCCGATGAGTCGGAGGAGTGGGGCGAGCCGGTCATGCCCCGGTCTGCTGTCCTAACGCAGTGCATTCCCAGCCTCTCAAAAGTGGTATTCTGGCTGGCGAGCGCCCCGGGACCCCTGCCGCGCAGCGTGTCTGCACCGGGCGCGGCAGCCTTCCGCAAAAAGAGTCTCACGCTCTTTACCCATGTACGCATGGCTGCGCACTCCTGCAACAGCCGCCCGATCGAGTGAGCATGCACCTGACCTTGTTCCGGCCTGATGCAGCACATAGGCACCGCGACGGACCTGTACAAGGCGCTGGGCGCGCGCGGCGAGGCGCCACATGCTGCGTACCTGAAGACCTTCTGCGGCACCGCCCAGGGCGACCTCCTCATCCATGTCATGAAGCAGGCGCTCACGGGCGGCAGCGGTGCGCCCTTGGTGCAGGCTGGCGGCCATGCTGCGCTAGGTCGCACCGTTTGGCAGGAAGTGCGCCTGCAGGGACTGAGCCATGTGCAGTCTCGCAGCTGCCTTGGACCTTGCTCTAGTGAGCAAGCGCAGCATCCAGCATGCGCTGGCAGCGCGCGCGGCGCTGCTCGAGCCCGGCACAGAACCACTTGACCCAGAGGTTGAGCAGCGGCTGCTGGCCCTGCTGGTCGACCGAGTTATGCCGCTGTTGCTTTGCTGCTTGCAGAAGTAGTACAGCGGTGCGCATCGCCTTGCTTTATCTTGCGTGCTGCTCGTTCGCCCGCCCTTCTCATCCTCTTACACTCAAGCAAAGCCATGTTGTTTTCCAAGCCGGCCCTGAACGTGCGCTGGCCGATATCATATGCACGCATTTGCTGCCTACGCATGCCGTTAATGGTCAGCTGTCATCCACGTACCGGCAGCCATGTAGTCCCTAGCACGGTGAGTGGGCGGGCTGCACTGATCACCCACTGTGATCAGGGGTACGGTGCTGTGCAGGTCGTTGTGCCGATGCTGTTATAGCACAAGCTCCAGAATGATTCGCTTTCCGTTCTTGCAACCATTCCAACCATGATTGCATTACTGCAGGTCAGCGGCAGGACTTGGATGTCCATCCGGCCAGCCTGTGCAGCAGCGTGCTGGGCAAGCTGCTCATGTGCCGGGAGGTCTGCAAGCGCGTGCCTGGCAAGGAGCGCATCCGCAGCATGCGGTACTTGTACACCATGCTGCTGTGGGCGTCGCAGCGCCTTGCGGAGATGGTGCGCTTCATTATGGCACATGCGCCTCTCATGTTGCGAGAGATCCATGCGCAGCTTGTTTATCGGTTGTCACTGCGCTAGCTTGCAATAGGTGCCGACCTCCATTTGTGCATATGCGAACAAGTCAGTGCGCGGCATGCGTCTCAAGCCATTTTCGATCTGCGTGTCTGCGCATTGCAAAGCCTGCTGTCGTGGAGAGTGCTAGACTCAGTCAGAGCTGGCTGGACACGCAAGGCCACCGTGGTGACCCCCACATATCTATATCTTGCAGGGGCGATTGTCCGTCTGTCAAGCTGGGGACTTGGGCTGGGACCCTGATGCCGTTTGCGGGCGTCACCGCACGTGCTGGGCGCAGGTCTCTGATGACGCGAGCGGGCATGGTCACCGGCGAGCAGCCTCTTCATTTGCGTTACAATCATCCGCTGCCTGCCGCCCTGGTCGGTGCTGGTGCGACCTCAGCCGGTGGTCCCTTGAGACAGTGCAGGCATGCAGGCGCACAGGAGGCCTTCCCTTCGCTGCCCACTCGATTGCAAAACCCTGCCCCGCACAGGTTGATGGGATGGTCCCTCGCAAGGACGCCGAGCGACGCGAGGGCCTGCTGCCGCTCGCTCTGACAGCCGCGGAGGCAGCGGTGAGGCGCGCCGGACGTTCTGAGCACCACTGCCGGAGTGGCCGCTCAGGCGCGCTCATGCTCTGGCTCCATGTCTGTGTGCTCCTGACGGTAGGTGCTGCAGCTCATCCAGCTGCATGGCAGCTGTGTGCTCTTGCAGTGTCACAGCGCAGACTGCAGGCGCGCCTGTTACAACCCGCCGCCCTCAACGCAGCCGCCGGCGTGCAGGCAGTGACTTGTGCATCTGACTTGGTGCTGGCAGTGGGCTCTGTCGACATCGTTGCGCCGGCTGCAAAGGCGCTGCTCACGTCACTGGTAAAGGTTAAATCGGTGGCGAGCTTGCCTGGCTCTTTCATACACACGGCGCTGTTGGTGAGCCCGCGCCGGCTCCTGCAGCACCCTAGCTGCCTGGGCAGCCAATGCTGCACACCGCACGCACGTGAAAACAGTTGTGGGTGCTCGGCAGAGCCCGCCTGTGACGCCCATGTCAACATGCGGCAGGATGCGCTCAAGGCCCCATGTCCAGATCAGTCAAGCTTGAGTGCGATCGCGTGGGCAGCCGGACGCGCCCTGCCAGCAGAGCTGCTGCCATACGCGGCGGCGCAGCTGCTGCCCCCGTCAATCCGTTCGCCTGAGAGCGTGCGCGCGCTGGACGTCCACCCGGAATACAAGTTGGACATGTCAGAGATACTGTCGGCGGCGCTGGTAAGTATGCGGCTTTTCATCGTTCGGCCTCTTGAGCACCCGAGTGTGCGCCTTGTTGGATGGAATGCCTGGACCCTGTCTCTGCGGCTGCGCAGGGCGCCTGCGGCAGGCTGGTGGCGGACGATGTCCCGGAGGAGTGCAAGGCGGTGGTGCTGGCGTGCCCGGGCCTGGTGCCGTTTGTCACGGCGGCGCTGGACAAGCTGGCCGAGCTCTGTGCGTGCCTGCTGGCTTTGCCCTGCCAGGTAGTGTGTTGGCGGGGTTGTGAGGAGTCGGTGCGTGCTTATACCGTGAGAGCCATCACATTGCGTACAGTGAATGCTTGCACACTTGCCGCACACAAGGATCTCAGGGTGTCTGTGCACATGCAGAGTACGGCCCAAAGTAGGGTGCCCTTACTGAGGAGTCAGGCATATGCACATGCCTGCCCACGTGATGTTGCACACCCATTGACATGCAAGCGGGGCAGATGTCATGACCAGCAGGGCGCATTGCAGGTGGGCCACCAGGCGTGCCCGCCACAGGCCGCGGAGAGGCCAGCGGCGACGAGGGCGTTCCATATGAGGGCAGGGCCGGGAGACCGGAGCAGGCAGTTGTGGGCGCGCTACGCGGCGTCGCACAGCTGGGCGGCGCCTCGCGCGCGCTGGCCCTGGCGCTCGCGCGCGCCGGCGCGTTGGGCGCAGCCATGCGCCTGGCGGAGCGCTGTCCATGCGCGCACGTGGCTCCCGGGCATGAGGAGGAGGCAGGTGTCGCGTTCATCTTTGTGCGGGGTGTGCTGCGCGCCATGCGGCCGCATCTAACGGAGGTGCGCATGCGCCGCATTGCTCTGCTGTCAGTTGAGCTAACCAGGGCCTTGCAATTGTTCTACCTGTGCTTGCCTGCGCCTGCTCGCATGCTGCATGCTTCCAGGCAGCGCTTTGCCCGCCTGCACAGGCCATTGATGACATTTGGCCGGCGAGCGCTGTGGCGCTTGGCCAGCTGTGGACCACAGCGGAAAACAGTATGCTGCGGACCGCATTGCGAGCTTCGAGGCCACTGTTGCTCCGCACATTGCAGCAGAGGCCCTGTCGGAGGCCAGCCTGGAGGACCTGCGCCTGCAGGCGCACGCGCTGCGCCCCGTGGGCTGCTGGAGCACGGGGTGCGCCCGTGCGGCATGCGGGTGCTTGGAACGTCGCGACAAGAAAGGGTTCAGCTTGCAGCCCTGACAAACAAGCGTGCCGTGCCTGCGCAGGTGCCGCAACCTGTCCGGCGTGACGGAGGCGGGCCTGCGGCTGCAGCTGTGCTCCGGCTGCAACACGGCGCGCTACTGCTCAGAGGCGTGCCAGAGAGCCGCCTGGCGCGCAGGGCACAAGGGCGCGTGCCGGCGCCTGCGAGCGCGCGCCTGACAGGCGGCTGCAGGGGTAGGCAGTGCATGTCTTTGACAGGTCAGGCCATGTGGGGGAAGAATACCACAGATGACAGGCAGGGCCGCTTGGCAAAGCCCCGCAGGAGCCGCCCCAAATCACTCTTCATGCAGGCGTCTCTGAAGTGAGTGCAGCTGGTGTTGCGTCTAGTGCGCTTACACACAAACACCTCAGCATATGTGCCGGGAGGCAGGAGCGCGTCTCCTCGAGCGTCATGGCAAGCTGTATGGCCTTGCCCAGTGCGCGCTGGTGCCCCTCGCCATGCGGCGTGAAGCGCCCCAGCTGCAGCAGCATGTACAACACTTTACGCAGAAGGGGTTGCTTGTCGCACTGCATGCAAGTGTAACTGCCCCGCTCCTTGTGCACACTGCCTGGACCATTGTGACAGGCTGCTTGTAATGATGTATCGATGATGGGAAGGCCCCGAGCATGGTAAGCGGCAGCGCATGGTCGCATTTGCAGCCACGCTTGTGTGTCCACCATGACTGCTTAAATATACTAGCTAGTTTTGGCACTTGCTGATTCAAGCCATGGGGTTGCAGGAGTCTGATGAGACTCCTTGAGTCGTACAGCACCGCCAGTACCTTTCCCAGATTGGCGCGCCCTGTGCAAGAGGGAGTCCTGGACACTCAGGCACCATGTACAAGCCTCGGGCCTAGGGAGCGCTTGCATTGCTGCCAATGCCGCCCGGCGCCTATTTATTCAGCGTACCAAGCGACTTGGTGGATAAGCAGCGCGCTGGTGAGGTTGCCAACTGAGCCCACAAGGTTATCAAGTTCCTGCTCTCACGATAGTGTGGGTGTGAGTGTGGCGGCGCATGCACAGAGCACACTAACAAATACTAGCAGACAGGCAGATACGCAGTGTCGTGCAGCGCTTCCTCAGCGACATTTCATACCACCGCTGACTTGCTTCCTTGTGTACGGTGGGCAGAGGAGCTCGAGGCGCAGGCGAGCGACAAGTGGGACGAGTTCTACAGGCGCCACGCTGCGGCCTTCTTCAAGGACCGCAACTGGCTGGGCCGCGAGTTCCCTGAGCTGCTGGACGGGCCGCACACGCTGCTGGAGGCGAGCCCCCACGAGGGGCTGCGGCTCCCCGCACGCTGCGTGTAGGACCTATCGCAAGGCGCACACGCCAGCCTATTGAGCGCGTGTGTCCCCTGTCCCGCGGCCGTTTGGTCACCACAGAGCGCGCTTCAGCACTTCAGTATCCTCCCCGGCTCGAAGGCGGCTGCCCAGTCGCCCAGGGCAGCTCGCACGCGCGCAGGTCGGCTGCGGCGCAGGCAACACGGTGTTTCCGCTGCTGGCGGCCAACCCGCAGGCGCGCGTGTACGCGTGCGACTTTGCGCCGCGCGCGGTGGCGCTCGTGCGCGCGCGCGCGCGCGCCGCGGCGGGCCGCGCGACCGCGTTTGTCGCGGACGTCACCGTGCCGGGCGCGCTAGCGGGCGCCGTGCCGGCCGGCGGCGTGGATGTCTGCACGCTCGTCTTCGTGCTGTCGGCGATCAGCCCAGCGAAGATGCCGCAGGCGCGCCGGACGCCTCGAGGAGGCGGACGAGTGCGCGCTCACGTCTGCGCCGCCTGCGTCCCGCTCCAGGCTGCTGCCGCGGGTGGCGGCCGCATCGTGTCAAAGCGCACGTGTCATATGTGGCATGCCATGGAACGCTGCAGCCGTGGTCTGCCAGCGCTCTGCTGGGAGCGTAGCAGCGGCTCACAGGTGCGCCGCATAGCGTGTCGTCGCAAGACGCGCGGCGCATGGCTCGGCCCCTGTCAGTCTGCTACCCCTCAGCACGCTAGGCCTGCGCTTCGCTTTTCTGGCATGACGCGCCAGGTCCAGGCACAGCGCATACGTGGGGCGCGCTTGAATGCGGTGGCCCGGCCGGCTGCGCGCTTCCCTCCGCCCTGTTAAAATTTGGCGCCAGGGGCGCGGCAGACTGCTGTGCGCGCCGCCGCAGGCGCTCCGCAACATTGCGGCCACGCTACGTCCGGGCCGCGGACGCGTCCTGGTGCGCGACTACGCGCGGGGCGACCTGGCGCAGGCGCGCCGCCCGTCCCCCCGCCACCCTGCACTCTTCCGCGCCAAGCGCTTCTGTGTGTCTTTTATCGAAGGCAGAATAATGCTATTATTACATGCGCAGCCATTGCGCTGCTATTGCGCTGCTGACCTCATGCGCGGCGCTCCCCCACACCCTGCTCTAAACAGAGTGCAAAAGACACGATGACGCCCTCGACGGCCACACAGCGTAGCAACATGCTGGGCCGCGAGCAGTCACCCGCACACTTGCGGGCCTGAGCGCCCTGCTGTGCGAGACCCCGCGCCCGCCCTGAGTGGCCCGCGCGCTGCACCGACGGGGCTGCCGCCGCCGCGGGCTCAGATTTTCATCACAATGGCCTTTGTCATTGTCCACGATATGATTGTCTAATTAGGCTGTTGCCAATGGCAGGAGCGGCTGGGCGGCCGGCGGCACGCGCAGCGCCTGGCAGGCGATTTCCATGTGCGCGGCGACGGCACGCGCGCGTTCTACTTCACCGAGGTGCGCGGACGCGCGCGTGCGCGCAGAGCGCGCTTGATACAGCGTCGGGGAGTGCCTGCGCCGCTGCTGCCCATCTACGCCCCGGTCTGCTCGCGGCCCAGGGGCCACTGAGACAGCATATGGCTGGCTCATGGCAGCTGCGAGCGTGCCGCAAGGCCGCCCGTGGCTGCCCCCACCTGTGTCGCCTGTGTCTCCATCAGTGACAGCCTTCCTTGCGCCTGTCACTATCACAGGTTTATCCCTGAACCTAATCAGCTCCTGAAGTCCGGACGGGGCCCAGGAAGGCCTGCGTGCGCTGTTCGAGGCGGAGGGCTTCGCCTGCGACGCGGTGGCCACGCGCGAGCTGCGCGTGGAAAACCGCGCACGCGCGCTCGCCATGGAGCGCCGCTGGGTGCAGGCCGCCTTCACGCTGCGAGGCCCGCCGCTTTGCGCGCACGGCTCGGCGGGCCCGCCGCTTTGCGCGCACGGCTCGGCGGGCGCCGAGCCGTGCGCGAGCGGCGAGCGCGGCGCCGGCCAGAGCCCCGAAGGAGCTGTCCCTGGGCAGCGCGGCGTCGGCGGCCGTGAACCCCCGGTGCCATGCGGCTGCACAGGGTCTGGAGATCCTGGCGCTGGGCGGCCGGCTGCCGGAGACGCCGCTGCCGGAGCCGCCGGCCAGGCGGGCGCCTGCTGCGACGCAGCCGCCCGGGGCCAGGTGCCAGGGCACGCAACCCTGGGCGGCCGAGCGCCGGAGCGGCCGCCGCTCGATGCGCGGCCCCACCCTGCCGCACAGCAGGGTTGCGCAGGAGCGCCCGCCCTGCAAACGGCGAGCGCCACAGCGCCAGCCTCGCGCTGCAGCGACGCGGGCGGGCCGGCGGCTGCCGCGTGCGGCGCGCGCGACCTGGGCGCTGCAGAAGGGCCCGCGCGCGGCGCAGCGCTGGGTGCAGCGGGGGCAGCACCTGATGCCGCTGAGTGGGAGGCCGGCGCGGCGGACGGGCGCGCCGGCGGAGGCGACGGGGACGCCGGCGGGCTGAGCCTGGGCGCCCTGTTTGACGCCGGCGCGCCCGAGGAGGTCGAGGAGCTGGTGCGGGGCCCGCGTCTGATGATATGGTCGCCGTCGCCCGCATCTGGTCCTGCCCGCGTAGACTTGTAGCCGCAGCCGTGCGGGTGTACCTGCGGCCGCCCTTTTGGCGCTCGGCATGTCTGCAACGCCGTGCCCGAGCGCCCTGTCGCATGCTGCGGGAGGCTGGTGAGGTGCTTGCTCTTCCGGTGGTCACACGCTCTGCTTGAGGGGCGGCATGGGTGAAGGCTAGGGAGCCAGAGGCGCATGGTGCGGGCGGCGCGCAGCTGGACCTGGGCCCGCCGCTGGGCGCGGTCAGCGTGCGCAGCGTGTCGCGCGAGCACCGGCACATGCTCGCGCACACGGGCCTGATGCTGTGGGAGGCCGCGCCCGCGCTCGCGCGCCTGCTGCTCGCCTGCCCGGCGCTCTGCGCAGGTGCCCACCATAACCTAACCTCGACAAATACCCTAACCCTTACATAATTCTATGCCGGCTGACGTGCTGACGTGCTGACGTGCTGACGTGCAGCTGACGTGTTGACGTGCTGTGCCGCGCTTGCATTCTGGAAGGCCCGGCCGGCGTGCCCGGCGTGCCATGCTGTGCAGGCTGCGGCTGGGCAAGGCCATCACACTGCACACCACGCGACCTGGCTGTACCTTGCATCACGCCTGCTCTGGCGCCAGGCAAGCGCGTGGTGGAGCTGGGCGCGGGCGCGAGCCCGGCGGTCGCGCTGGCGGCGCTGCGCGCGGGCGCGGCGCGCGTGGTGGCCACCGATGGCAGCCCCGCCGCGCTCGCGCTGCTGGAGGCCAACCTGGCCGCCAACGCCGGGTGCGCGGGCGTCTGCGTGGGCGCGCCAACCATGTACAGGGCTGGGGTAGGGTTAGACTTACCCTACCCCTACCAAGAGACCGACTGACTGGAGGCCAACCTGGCTGCCAGTGCCGGGTGCGCGGGCGGCAGCGCGTCCGCATGGGCGCGCCAAGCATGTATAGGGTTAGGTTTGGGTTGTGTCAACAGCTTAGGGCGAAGGTAATGCACCCTTGTCAAGAGCAACACACAGCCACGCTGCACAGGAAGAGCATTACAGGCGCGGCATGACCCGGGGCGGAGGCGGCCAGGCGCGTGGTGGTGGAGCGCGCGCGGCTGCGGCGCCTGGCCTGGGCCGACGCGGCCGGCGCGGCCGGGCTGGCCGCCGACGCGCTGCGCGCGCCGCGCGCCGCGCCGCGCGCGCCGGCCGCGGCGGCACCCCCGGCCGCGCCCGCGGGCTTCGACCTGGCGCTGGGCGCCGACGTGGCGTACGTGGCGGAGGCCGTGCCCGCGCTGTTTGCGGCCGCCGCCGCGCTGCTGTCAGCGTCGCCCCAGGCGCGCTCTGGGGTCCTGCTTGCTGCAGGCCCTCTCGGACAGAGTTAGAACGTTGCGCCCTCCCTCTCATGCGGGGAGGCGGGCGCTGTTGCGCCGGTGCGGCGGCCGATGCGACTGCCGCTGTGCAGCCATACCCATGGGCCACATGTGGCGGCCGGGCCGGCCAACGCGGCAGTAGGCCCTTCCGCCCCGCTCCGCGCGCGCTGCCGAGAGCGTCGCTGCCGCCTTGCGGCGCAGGCGCGGCTGGTGCTGTGCCACGTGACGCGGAGGGTCACCGAGGAGGGCATGCAGGCGGCGGCGGCGGCGGCGGGCCTGCAGCCTGTGGCGCTCGAGGCAGCCGCGGCGGCCGCGGCCCAGCGCGCTCTGTCCGGCGCGCTGCGGCTGCTCGTGTTCAGCCGCACCCCGGCTGCACATGTCACTTGACACATGCAGGCGCCGCGCATGCCATGACGAGTGCCTGCTCAAAGCGTGGCGCAGCGGCAAACGCGCCACTGTGCGGCAGGTCTGACAGTTTCTTGAACAGTCTGTCTTGGTCTGGCATGCCCACAGCACTGCCACGCCCTGCCCTGGCAATAGGAAGCAAGGGATGCAATGAATGTTGACTTGCACATTCACGCATCCTGTATTTGTGGTGGACCTTGATGCAGAGCTTAACTCTGCTGATAATGAGGCGGCGCGGCACCTTTGGAGGATGTCACAACAGCCCAGCGCAGTTGTCAACCACACTGGACCAAAACAAGTGCATCTCCTGCAGACCGGGCGCTCAATAGACCCGCCAAAGCTGGCAGGGAGGGCGCCAGCAACCCTGCCTGAATACCCTGAGAGAGCCCACCAACAACGTCAGCAGCCTGTCAGCCTGGAAGCAGCCTGCAAGAAAAGGGAAAGGTGAGCACAACACGGGCGTGCATGCACCCAAACCTCAGCAGACATGCACGCTCGAGAAAGTGCATCCTTGCTGGCGACACGATACGTGTACAACCCCCCGCATCTACACTCCGTGCCTACCTGCCTAGACGGCAGCTGGCTGTTACACACGCGGGTTCCTCACTAGAAAAGCGCTCATGCCACACCGGAGCCGCCACAAGGCCGCAAGCACCGCTGCAACCTCCTCCTGCCCAAGCATCCCCTCTCAGGCCTGCAGGAAGAGAGCGCAGACATGCACTCGCCATGCAAGCCACTCCTGCAACCCCAATCTCACCCGGTAAAGACCGCCGACTTCACACGCACCCGCAGCAGCCACCCAAAGCGCACTGGCAGCGCTCCGCAGGCGCCTGCCGGTGGCCGTCAAGGCCGCACAGCACCCGCCCTGGACCACAGTAAGGACATTTGCTCCGCTGCCACACAGCAGCTGGCGCGGCGGCGAGAGCGCGCTGCCCTGCCAGCCATACCAGCGGCGCCCTGCTGCACCTGAGGTCATGGCTCTCGGCGATGCGGCTGGGCGGGCCGCCGCGGGGCTGCCCCCGCCGGCCGGCCGCGCGCGAGCGCAGCCCGGGCCCTGGCACCCCAGCAGGCCCGCCGGCGCGGCGCGCTCGCGTGCGTCGCGCAGCGCGCCGCGCGGCACGCGCAGCGCCGGCGCGGCCGCCGCAGGCTCGGCCCCGCGTCAGCGGTACTCGAAGGTGCCGAAGCTCTGGCAGCGCGGCGTGGCGCCCGGGCAGGACGCGTGCAGGTCCAGGCGCTGGAAGGGCGTGGAGGTGGGGTCGTAGTAGAAGCCCTCGATGCGCCCGCTCGCGCGCTCCAGGCACACGTAGTAGAACCCCGCGATCGTCAGGCCTGGTGCACCCCGCGATCGTCAGGCTTGAGCCACCCCGTCAGGCCTGAGAAAGCCCGCGGCCGCCAGGCCTGCGGGGCGGCGCGCGCGGGTGTGGGCGCAGCGCGGAGGCTGATGGCTGGCGCGCAGCGGGCGCGCTGCCTGCGCGTTGGGCCCCGCGCCGCGCCGGGCCGCCCGGTGCAGGCACGCTGGGAGTCCGACAAGACGCACGCCTGCAGTCCATGCAGCTCCTCCAGGCGCGGTTTCCAGCGGGCGCGGGGGCGCGCCGCAGTCCTCGCCGACGTTGACGAAGAAGCGCTCCTTCCAGCGCATGAAGATGTACGGCCACTCGCGCAACCGCCCGCAGCTGCGCCGCGCGCGCGCAGGGCCTCCTCAGCACTCCCACAAGATTCCGGCGACCCAGACAGTCCCTTTGTGGAGAGGCCTCTACGAAAAGCAGTCCAAACTGTTGCCGCACGCGGGGCAGGCGCGCGCTGCCCCCTGTCTTCCCTGACGCTGCACGTCCGCACAAGCTTCATCCGCGCAAACTTCGCCAGCGTGTCCCGCGGCGGCCTGGGCCGGGCGGGGCGGGCGCGCACTGCCCGCTCGCCCACCGCCCCTGGCCGCGCTGCGCCTGCCGTTTGAACTTGCAGAAGCCCTGGAACTTGGACCAGTGCCGCAGGTCGTCCTGCCGGCTGCGCGGTCCCGCCGGCCCACGCGTCTGTCAGCACCGGTGGGCCACCACCGGCAAGATTGCCTGGTTGCCGCCCAGCTCAGGGACAGTACTCGAGCTCTTGCTGCCGTCTGGCCTTGTGGCTGCAACATCCTGGCACCTGGTCAGGGTCCTCAGCTCGCGTGCTGCACATCTTGCTTGGCTCTATGACAAGACCAAACACGTGCCACATGCATGCCGGGCTGCCCACGCCGAGAGCCTGCAAAGCCCGCCAGCCGCGCCAGCGCACAACCGCCTGCGGCGACACGGGTGGGAGCCCAGAATCACCAACATGGAGTGTGCCAAGCGCTGACAGCACGCCTCGGGCCCATGCCACAGATGCACAGCACCACTCCGTGCTGCTCCACCCGGACCATTCGCTAAAGTCCCCCTAATAACCTCACAGCAGTGCTCGGCGCATCTCCATCCGGACCACGCGCTCAGGCCCCCACGCGGCGGCCGGGCGCGGGGCACGCCTGGCGCCCCACTTAGCGGTGATGAAGCTGTGGTTGGCGTCGTCGACCACCTCGCCCTCCCAGAACGTGACCACCGGGCTCTTGGCGTGCGGCACGTTCTCTGCCCACATGCTGCCCGCCACCCGGCCGCGCCCGCGGTCCAGCTCCTGCGCGGCCCCGCCGCGGCCGTCAGTTGGGCGGGCAGCGCTGCCTGCGACGTCTGCGCCTGCACAGCATCCTGCCAGAAGAAGCTCAACAGAACCAAGGAGGGCCTCAGCACACTGGAGTGCTTTCCTGCCGTCAGCACAGCACAAATGGTAGCAGTGCTGCAGCACGGCGCGGCTGAAGGGCACAGAAAAGGTCCTGCTCAGGCTGGCGGCGCGCTGGCCGCAGGGCGCGCGCCTGGATCCTGACCACCACGCGCCAGTACTCGCCCTGCGGGCTCACCACCCGCGCGACGCGCTGCTTCCCCTCAAACTCCTGCGCAGGCGCCGGGCCAGGTCGCCTTGCGCGCAGGGAACAGCCGCGACTGCAAACGGGTCACAGTCGCCACCTTGCGCGTAAGCAACAGCCGCGAGCGGTGAACCGGGGGCACAGTCTTCCGGGAAAGGGAGCAACAGCAGGTGCCCGCGCCTGGCCCGCTTGCAAGTAGCTGCAGGGCGCGGGCGGCTGGTAATCCTGCGCCCGCACAGAGCCCAAGCTGTCAGGTGCACGGCGGCGTCAAGACGGGCTCTAGATCTGAGGAGGATGAGGCGAGACACTTCGGCCCAAGGCGCTCGCAGGCAGCGCAGCACCGGGCTCTATGAACAGCGGCCGGCCAGTCAGCGCACCAGCGGCGCGTCCGACGCGCCGGGCTCCTCGTCTGCGCCCTCATCCTCGCCGCGCAGCGGGAACGGCCCCATAATGTAGTTCAGCGCCTCCAGCTCTTCCTCAGAGCAGGGCTCCTCGCCCAGCAGCTGCTCCATGGCCGTGACGTGCAGCTCCCGCGCGCGCAGGTTGCGCTGCGCGCCGGCGCTCCAGGTGCTCAGCGGTCCCGCGCTTTACTACATACCCAAGGCCGCATCCTTCCTCATGTCCATGTGGCTGGGGAGCGCCGCGGACACCTGGCTGCCGCTCCGAGCAACAAGACGGCAGGCCCGACACTGCGGCGGGAGCGACCCACCAGCAATTGCAGCTCCTGCACGCCGCGCCTGTCCGCCAGCCTGTCCGCCAGGCTCGCATGCCGCCGCTCCATGGCTGCTACCCCGTGACAGAGCGCTCCTGGACACGCCTTCGGGTTCAGTGGCCTGCTCCTCCGGGCCTGCTAGCTCCTGGCCTCGGCAGGGTTCTGATAGGGCCAGCAGGTGCAGACGCTCCAGCACCTCGCCATGCGGAGAGCTCCGATCCGGCGTGGCACGCTTGATGGTAGCACTGCGCCGCAGCCTGGGATGAACGTGCCCGGCACCCCCCCAGGCCGCAAGTGTCAGGTGCGCCGCGCGATGGGCCCGCCAAGGGTCGTTCCTGCGCTGCGCCGGCTGCGGCGCGGCGGCGGCTGAGTGCGGCTGCGCGCGCAGGCGCTCGTTGAAGACCCAGAGACGTGCGTGCGGGAGACAAAGCAGCGCCTGGCGGAGAAGGCCGGGCTCCTGTCCAGCGAGCAGCGCCTGATATTCTACGCGCCGCACGAGCGGCCGGCCGACAGCCTCGCCGCGTGCAGCGACCCCGGCAGCGCAGAGGAGCTGCTGCTCGGCTCCGGGCGGTGGGAGGTGCGCTGATGGCCCGGCGTGAGCGGCTGTCGCGGCGTGCCCCGCGGTGTGGGGCGTGCACTCGGCAGCTGCCAGCTCTCTAGGAGGTCTTCCTCTGTGTGCACGCTGTTCCGTGGCCGACGAGCCTGCTGCCTGCGCCTGCGCTTTGCCAGTCTGCGCACGTGCCGCGCTGCGGCTCCTGCGCCGCGTGCCCCGTGCGCACCTGACCCAGCCGGCGGGCCTTGCGGGGTGCCTTGCTCCTTTGGCCCGGCCAGGTGTCAGGACACAACCTGTGGATGGTTTTGCAGGCCATCTTCTTCCGAGATCAGCCGGGCTCGTCCCGGGCCATCGGCCGGCTCGTCTCGCCGTCCCTGTTCTGCTCGCACACGCTCGCGGAGACCGGCGACGGCCTGGCCGTGGTGGCCTTCAGCCTCGACTTCGAGCAGTGGGTGCCGGCGTGGCTGCAAGGCGCACGGCCGGCAGGCAGCCCAGGCAAGCCGCTGTACCTGCCCGTCGACAGCGCTTTCAGGGAGGCCAGCCACCGCATCCAGGTCCTGGGCCGCACCGCGGCGGGGCTCAACTTTGCGCTGCCCTTCAGCTACAGCTTCGCCGGGGCGCACGTCTGCCAGGCGCTTGAGTTCCACGCGCAGCGCCGCGAGTACGTGCGGCGGCACCAGCGCATCCGCACGGGCGCGGCCAGCGCCGAGGAGGCCGAGGTCGCCGTGCCGTGCGGTGCGCGCCCCGGCCGGCCTGCGCCCCCGCCCGCGCTCCCGCACTGCCCCCTGCTGGCAGCGCGCCGCGCGTTCGCACCGGGCGCTGCCTTTGCGCACGGGACAGCTGTGACGACGCGCGTGGCGCGCTGCGCAGGCGCCGGCGTGCAGAAGTTCAGCGTAGTGCTCGACGTGGCCGACCAGCCCGCCTGGCTCAAGCGCCTGGTGCTGACGTTCGCCGTGCGCGTGGGCGGTATGGACGCGGCTGCCAGCCCCGCGCAGCGGCCCGCCACCCCGGCAGGCGCGCCGAACCTGGCGCGCCGTGAGCCCGCGGCGGCGGCGCGCGCTGCTCCGCGCGCCGACGGGCCCGCGCTTGCAGACGACTGGCTGCCGGCGGCGCTGCAGCCGCGCCGCGGCGAGGCGCCCAAGCGCAAGCAGCCCAAGCGCACGCGGCGGGACGCGCAAGGGGGCTCCAGCAGCGGTGGGGGACCCCGTGGGGGGGGCAGCATGGCGGAGGAGGGGGAGCCCGCGGTCTCTGCGGCGGAGAGCTCCCCGGCCGCGGCGCGCGGAGGCTCTGCGCCGCGTGAGGCGGGCGAGGCCGGCGGCGCCTGGCGCGGCGCCCGCAGCGCGACTCAGCGCGGTGGCGGGGGCGCCGGCGGGTCCTGGAGCGGCGCGCTCGCGCCGGGCCTGCTGCGGGGCGCGCTGGCACCGCCGGGCGTGGGCCGGCTGGGCAGCGGCGGCCCCGTGCACGCCGCGCGCGGGGCGCCCAGCAGCGCAGGCGTGCTCGCGGCCCGGCCACCGCTGCAGCTCGCGAGGAAGCAGCATATTAGGAAGGGCCGGACTGGGGCGGCACAGGGCATGGACGACACAACAGAGGGCTGCCGCTGTGAAGCTTGTTCTCTTACGCCCAGTACCCTGAGCTCTGGCGCCTGTCTCGGCGCTGACACGCGCCGGCCTGCGTTCCAGGTGGTGGCGCCAGGTGGCGCAGCAGCGGCTGCGGCAGCGCGGGCAGCGACGCCAGCTCCGCGGACGACGGCGCCGGCAGCAGCGGAGATGATGAGTGGGGCGGCGGCGGCGGCGGTCGCGGTGGCGGCGGCGGCGCGGGCGGCGACGACGGCGACCGCTCGCGACGGCGGCAGCCGCCTCGCGGTGAGGGTGCTTTGTGTCCCCCTGTGGGCCATGCGGATTCCTTAATAAAAGGCCGCGTTGCCAGCTGGGGCTGGTCTTGTAGGGCGCTCAGGGCTGATCAGGCCTGCATGTCGACCCTTTGTGCAGCGTGCGAGCTGACGCGTGGTCCGCCGGGGCCCAGCGGGCACGCCGGGACGGACGGCCGGCCGCCAGGACTGCGAGGACGGCGATGAGGACGCCCTGGGGGCCCCTTGTCCCGGCGGCGCCGCGCCGCCCGAGTCGCGCGCGGGGCCCGGGATGCGCGCTGCCAACACTGGCGGCCCTGCGCCGCTGGCGAACGGGCATGCCTCGCACGTGCACCCGGCCGGCAGCCCCGCGGGGAGCGGCGGCGCGGCCAGCGGCAGCGGCAGCGGCCGGCTCGCGCCGGGGCTGGGCGCCGGCGTCAAGGGCCGCAGCCCGCGCCTGGCGGCCAAGGCGCTAGCGGGCGTGCGCAGCGAGGCCGCCAACGGCTACATCAAGGCAGGCGGCGCACCGGCGGCGCACGCGGGCCCGCCGCACACCGCCGCGGCCGCCGAGGGCGAGCGCGCGCGGCGCAGCGCCAGCGGCAGCAGCGCTGGTGCGCCGCCGCCCTCCCCGGCCGCGGCGGCCTCGTCCGACGCCGCGGCGCAGGGCGGCCGGTCGCACGCGGCGCGCGAGGCCGCCCCAGGCGCCTGGGCCAACGGCGCGAGCGCGCCGGTTGCGCGGCCGGCCGCGGCCGCCAATGGAGGTGGCGGTGTGCCGGCGGCGAACGGGGCGGCCCGCGGCGCCGGCGGCGGCGCGACGCCGATCCCGTACGGCAGCTTTGAGAGCAGCGCGAGCGACAGCAGCGACGACGCGCTGCGGCTGGTCGCCGAGGCGGCGGCCGGCCACGCCGCGGGCGTCGTGTTTGTGGGCGCCGACGCGCGGCCCGCGCCCTCGCCCGCCCGCACGCCCGGCCTGGCCCAGCGCGGCGGGCACGCGCCGCAGCCGCGCGGCCTTGCGCCCCCGGACGCGGGCGCGCCGCCGCAGCTGACAGACAGGCTGGAGGCGGTCCCGTCCGGCCGGTGGGCCGACCCGGCAGTTAGCCCCGCCGGCCGCTTTGAGGCCGCGGGGCATGCGCGCGCGAGCGCGAGCTCTGCCGGCTGGGACGACGCCGCGCCGGCGCGGGGCACGCCGGCGCGCCCGCCGGGCACCGGCCAGGGCAGCGCCAAGTTGAGCGCCGACGCGCTGCGCAGCCTGGGCAGCAGCCCGCGCCCGGGCCGGCAGTCCTCGGCCGGGGAGCCGGCCCAGGCGGGCGCGCTGCCACAGCGCGGCGCGCCGCTGGAGCCAGCGCACGCGCGCAGCGCCGGCGGCACGCGGCCGCTGTCTGCCCACCCCGCTCCGCCGCAGCCCCCGCCGGCCGCCGGCGGCGAGGACGCGCGCGCGGCGGGTCGGCCGCTGAGCGGCGGCGGCGCCGCGCGCGCGGGCGCGCCGCCGCCGCTGCTCGAGCTGGCAGCCCTGCCCGCGCCGCCCTGGGCGGCCGCGCGCGAGGCGGGCGGGCGGCCGGAGGCGGCGCCGCCGCGCGCGCCCGAGCAGCCGCGAGGCTGGCAGGCGCAGGCGGGCATCGCGCGCGCGCCGCCGCCGCCGCTGCTGCCACCGCTGGCGCGGCCGGGCAGCGCCGAGCTGCAGCGTGCATGGCGCAGCGGGTCTGCCGCCGCGCCCGGCGCGGAGTGCGACCCGGCCCGCCCGGCGGCAGGAGCCCCGGATGCGCCGGCACTCCGGCGCGACAGCTCCGCCCAAAGCGAGGCGGCTGACGCGGCAGCGGTACGGCCGGGCCGGGCTCTCGGGCTGCGTCCGGAGCTGGGCCCCATGCAGGCGGACTGGTGGCTGCTGCGCGGCGAGCCGCGCGGCGGCGCGCCGCTCGCCGCCGCGCAGCTGCGCGCCCCCGTCGAGGCGGGCCCGCCGGTGCCGGATGCGCCGGCGGCGGAGCGCGCGCCGCAGGCGGGCATCCTGCCGCGCGCGCTCAGAGCCGCGCCGTACGAGCTCCCGCCCGCCGCCGAAGGCTTTCCGCTGTCCCGGGAGGGACAGGCGCCCCCCCAGGAGGCGGCGGGCGGCGCGTTGGCGCCCGACGCGCATGCCTGGCTCCGCTCCGGGCTGCCGCATGCGCAGCGCGCGCCCGCGCCATCGGCCTGCACGCCCGCGGGCGGCGCCGCGCCGCGGCCGCCCTCACAACACGCGCCGCCGGCGCAGCGCGCAGAGAGCGCCAGGGCGGCCGCGGGTGCCGCGGCCGTGCTGCCGCTCGCAGGCGCCGGCAACAGCGGCTCGGGCGCGCCGCCAATGCTGTTGGTGCCCGCGCACGACCCGGGGGAGCCTGCATGGGCGGAGGCGCACGCCGCGTGCGCGGCAGGCGCGCTGCAGCGGCCGACGGGGCGGGCTGCGGCAGATGATGCAGCCTATCCCGGCTCGGCACGGTCGGCCGCGCTCCAGGCAGACCCCGCGCCTCAGGCGCGGTACACGCAGGCAGCCGCGCAGGCGGCTGCCTCGCGCGCGGCGGCTGCAGCCGCGCTGGCCGCGCCGCGCGCCGCGCCGCGCGGCGCGGCCCTGGAGCGGGCGGGGTCGGGTCAGGGCCTGGAGCGGGCGGGCTCCGGCTCGCGGCTGCCCGCGCGCCCGCACCTGGACGCTCGACTAGAGCGGCAGCCGTCGCTGGACGCCGCGCGGCCGAGTCCGGCGCAGCCCGCCGCGGCGCCGGCAGACAGCGCCGCCGGCCAGCCGTGGGCGCCGCCCGCGGCGCGCGGCAGCGCGCGAGAAGCTGCGCTCGCGGAGGCCGCGCGGCGTGTGAGCAAGGCGGCGAGCGCGCGGCTGCGCTACAAGCCGCCGCATGCGCCGCTGCCGCCCGCGGGGGACGCGCCGAGGGCGGGCGGCGCTAAGACGGCGCCTGCCGCGGCGGAGGCCGCGCGGGAGGGCGGCGGCGACGGCAGCGGCGGCGGCAGCGCGCAGTTGGACCGGCCCGCCGCGCAGCCGCGCGTGGCGGCACCTGGCGCGGGCTCGTGGGCTGCTGGCGGCGCGCCGGCGACGGACCTGGAGCGCTTCATGGCGGCCGCCACGCCACTGCTGCCCGCTGGCGATGCGCAGCAGCTCACCCTGGTGCGCACTCTGCACACCGCACTGCAGTGCACACCGCTATCGCAGTATATGGTTGAGGTAGGGTACCCTGCCCTACCCCATGACATAAAGACATCAAGACGACTAACCGCGAGCTTGGGCTCTGGTTGCCGGTGTTGCTAGGGATGCCGTCCCGCTTGTCTGCGACCTGGGTAGCCTGGCCTTGGACCCTGAGCCTGTGTCGGAGGACTCGCAAGTAAGGTCCTCATAGTGGCATTACCCTGCCGCATGCGTCTTGCGCGTTAAGAATAGTGGGTTGTTGTACGCTACACCCTCCTTGCGGCCCCTGCTGGCCGCCAGCATGACAGGCATTGTGCGCAGACCTGCCCTGGTGCATGGCCCCGACGCGCCGCGCCGCCCGCGCAGAGCCACGTATGGGCGCACTACGAGGCGGCCAGCTGCTACGGGCGCGAGGTGGCCACGCAGGGCGGCCCGCGCGGCCCCAGCCGCGCCTACTTCGTGCCCAGCCTGTCGGCCATGCAGTTGCTGCTGCCCGCGCTCGCCGGCGACGCCCCCGGCGACGCACCCGGCGCCGCGCCGCGCCGCGTGTACAACGTTGTGGCGCGGCCGCTCGTCGCGGCCGCGCGCGGCGCCTGGCGGCCGGACTGCGGCGGCGGCGACGGCGGCCAGGCGGTGCCGCTGCTGGAGCACTTTGAGGCCGAGCGGCCATTTGAGCGGCCGGCGCTGGCAGAGCGCGTGGCGGCGCTGGCGGCCGGCGCGGCCGGCGGCGGCGCCGCGCCCGGCCGCCGCCTGCTGGAGCAGCCGCTCGCGGGGCTGCACCCTGCCTCCTGGTGCGGCCCCCGGTGTGCCTGTCGCAAACCGGCGGCGGTCGGAGGGTGCGACAACCGCCGCAACTGTCCCTGCGGGGGCGGCGCGCGGCGTCCTGGTGCCGTCGCGCGAGGGGCCGAGGCGCGCAGGGGTGCCGTGTGTCTGCACAGCCGCACGCGGCGGCCAAAGGGGCGGTGACGGTGAACGCGTAGGCTGCGCGCCCTTGACAGCGCGCACACGCCAGCCTTACATCAGCCTCTGCATCTGCCTCAGGTCGCGGGGCGCCGGCGCGCCCCGCAGCTGCCGGCGGGGCGCTCGAGGCGCCTTGCGGCCCAGGGCAGATACAGAGGCTGATGACAGGCTTGCATGTGCGCGACGTCAAGGGCATGTATGCAGCCTTCGTGTTCACCCCGCCCGAGGCGCCGCCAACCGCCCGCTGGCTTACGTGCCCGCTTACCCTAAGCCTACTCGCAGGCTGTGCGTGGCCTGGTACCCCATCTACCGCATCCCGGACGCGCCGCTGGCGGCCAAGTTCCTGACCTACCACCGCCTGGCGCCCGCGCCCGCGGCCGCCACGCACTGCGGCGCGCTTGCGCCCGGCGCCGGCGCCGGCGGCGCGCCCGGCGCCGCGGGGCCGGGCGCGGGGCCGCGGCCCGGCGCGGACGCTGCCGGCGCGCTCTGCCTGCCCATCGTGGGCCTCATGGCCTGCGACCTGGGCGCGGAGCAGTGGCTGGAGCGCACGCCGCCGCGGCCGGAGGCCGCCACCGCGGCGCCCGATGGCGCGCGCGCCGATGGCCTTGCCACAGGGGAGCCGCGCCCCGATGTGGCCGGCGGCGCGCCGCCCGGCGCAGGGTGGCAGGGCGGCGGCGCGCTGCGCGCGCGCCTGGCGGAGCTGGCAGCGGCGGCAGACGGGCTGACTTTCAGGACCGACCTGGCGCTGGCCGCCGGGCCGGACGCGCGCGCCGGCGGCCTGGCCGCGGCCAAGCTCGCCGCCGAGCAGTTCCACGCCGACCACAATTACTTTAGCGCACGCGCGCCCAGCCTGTGACTGTTCGGAGCAGCCGGCATCGGCGCGCAGCGGATGCGGGCTGACTGCGGCTGCGGCGCCGCACCGGGAGGTCTGTGCAGGCGGCGGCGCCCGCCTCGGAGCGCTGCGGGGCTGCCTGCGGTGGCGAGTGGGCGGGTGGCGCTGAGCGGATGGGATGCGAGCGCTTTGTTATCATACACAGCAAAGAGTCACGAGAGTATGTTCGGGGAGGGCAGACAGGTCTAGACGAGGCGGCAGGCGGTGCGGTATCCCGCTTGAGAAGCGTTTGATGCCTGGGCCGGGCCGGCGCGTATGTGCCGGCTGTGCGCTCCATGCTTCTAGCTCTGTGTGCCGATGCAAGTATGGCGAGAGCACTGTCTGGTTGCCATTTTTTATAGCACTGTGCGGCGGCGTGGGGCGCGCTCTGCGTTTGTGCGCACCCCAGCCGCCTGCAGCCGGCTTGCAGCAGTGAGAGTGCCGGCCATGCATTTGTTACGCTGCGACCGGGAAGTAGCCAAAGGGACAGGGCAAGATGCGCTGCAGGCAGGCCTCAGCATGATGGCGGGTGTTGCCGCCGCGGTTCAGAATGCATGCTTGCAGCTGCGCTGGTTGCGCTTCAGCTGGTTCTAAGCACGTCAGGGCCTGGCTCGCATGATGCGCGGCCACTGCCTGTTGAGATCTGCAGGGTGGCAGCCTCGCGCGAGGCTGGCTGCTTTTAGCGCTCCACCCTCGCGCACGCGTGCTGGCGCATAGGCTTTTGGTACATGCCGGCCGGGCGCTGCTCGCCCTGCGTTGCTGCAGGCGTTCTTTTGTTTTGCACTACAGCAGGAGCATGGCTGGAGCCGCACGAGCTGGTGAGGATGCTGGCGTGCGGGCAGTCTGCGCCATGCCACGCGTTGCAGGATGCGCACTGTGCTGTCGCGCTGCTGCAGCCCCATGCAGGCTGGTTATGTATGCCCGATCTGTAAGCCCCGAATGTTGCACCGGTCACCTTTGCCCTGATGTGCTGATCGCAGGTCGCGAGCTGCATGCCAAAGCAAGTGCATCACCACGGCATCCCTGCCGCCTCTAATCTCCAGTGCCGTGCATCAAGCCGAGCAGCATACAGTTCACAACAAAAGCGATTGAGCGGCATACGGCTGACCTTACAGCGGAGCAGGCACCGCCGATGCGCAGGCGCCGCCTCGACCGGTGCACGGCCGCTGGAGCGCTGTCCGCCGCCTCAGCCGCCGCAGGCGGCCGCCGCAGCGCCGTCCGCTGCCGCCGCAGCCGGCTCCCCAGCGCCGCCGCGCCGCCGGCCACCGTGGCTGTCCACAAAGGCGGTCAGCACGCGCTTGAACTCGCCAGAGCAGGTGGGCACCAGGTGCGCGCCGCCGTGCACGTACAGCTCACCGCGGCCGCCCAGCGTCTCCCGCAGCGCGAGGCTGCCGCGCGCGCCGCGGCCCCTCAGTGCATACGATTTGGTGAGCTTAGGGTGGAACTAGGGTGAAGCGGCACGGTAACCACTGCTGACGCATGCCGTCATGCGGGGCGCGCTCGCGCCGCGGCAGGGCCCCGGAAACCCTGCGGCGCGCGGCGCACCAGCGCTCCAGCGGCACGAGCGCGTCGCCGCGGCCGTGCACGAAAAGCATGGGCACCGCGTGCGGCGCGTCGCGCAGGCGCTGCACCATGGCCGCGTCGCGCGGCAGGAAGGCTCCCACCTGCCGCCGCCGCGCGCCGAACAGCGCGTCAGCAGGGTCGGACGCGCGCGCCTGGGGCTGCCGCCCCTGCGCCTCAGGAGGCACGGCTGGCGGGCGCCAGGTGTCGCGAGCTTGCGGAGGACGGCTGCACTGCGGGCCGGGCACCCCCTGCTCATGCGCTGCTGGCAAGCGCACATCTGGGCCCCCGCGGCTCCCTCTCTGTGCGTTGCTGGCATGCGCGCACCCCGGCCCACGCAGCTGGGGCAGCAGCCCCCGCAGGCAGCTCGCGGCAGGCCAGCACAAGTGAGGCAGCCGGCGCGTGGGCAGAGCGGGGCCACCGCCCGCCGCCGGCGCGGACGCGCAGACGGCCGAGCGCGCACCAGGATGCAGAATGCAGGCTGCAGCTCCGGGTGGCTGCCGGCGAGCTCCGCGAGCAGCAGCGCCGCTGCGGTCGCGCCCTGCGAGAAGCCTGCGCCGCGCGCGCTCCTGTTGGCGTCCTCACCCTATCCTGACCCTAACCCTAGCCCACCGGCGCCGCTTCACGGTGACGCCGCCTCGGCGGCCGCGTCGGACGCCGCGCGCCTGTGCGCGGCGCGCGGCCGGGCAGGCGCTGGACGGGGGAGCGCGTGGCGCGCGCACCCAGGATGCCGTCCACCGGCTTGTGCGCCTGCAGGCTGTCCAGCAGGCGGCTGCGCGAGGCGTCCCAGCCGTGGTACTGCGCCGACAGCGAGGGGCGCGCTGCGGTGTCCTGCGCGGCGCACGCAAGGCGGTCGGGCCCTCGGCGTATACCCCATGCCGCCGGCAGTCTGCCATGCCTGAGGGCCAGCTGCGTGCAAGCGCTTTCCAACGAGCACACAGTCTGCGTGTGGAGACGTGCAGTATCAACACAGAAGCTGCGGAAAGGCATGGGGAGCCTTGGGCAGGGGTACTGCTGCTCGGCGAGGGCCACCACATGCGCTGCTGCTTGTTGCTGAGACCATCACAGTATATACAGACTGCAGGAGAAGTGCCCCAAACAGCATTGAAGTAGTGACGCGAGCCTGCCAGGACCACCACGCGCACTGGTGCGTGTCCGCCCCTCCGGCCTCAGCGGCGAGGCCGCTGTCGACAGCGGTCACTGCGTGCGGGCCATCCACGAACACTAGGTCCGCACGGCTCTTCAGCGCCTTGCGGAGCGAGCCCACACGCGCACGGAAGACCTGCAGTGTGCGGAGCGCCGGCGTGTCACGTGCCCACTCTCTATGAGCGCACTTGCGGGGACAAGCACGCCGGTGTGAGAGCTGCACCTCTGCATTCTGCATGTAGCCATGTAGGCACAGCACCCGCAGCCTGCCCTCAGCCAGTGGCTGAGTCATGTGGAAGGACTCCTCTCAGTGCACCGCTAGTGTCGCTGCAAATCCCATCAAGGGCTGCACGGAGAGCTGCCTTGCTGGGCCGCTCCAACAAGTGTGCCTCCGAGCTGCAATTGCCCAAGAAAGTGCTCCGAAGGCCATCCATGTTTGTACCCACCTACTTTTGGGGCACGTGCCGTGCACCTGCCGTCTTCCTGAGAGTGTCTGGAACAGTACAAAAGGTCTCTCCTCATTGCACAACGTGCAGGCTGCATCAGGCTGTCCAGTGGAGGGCACGCTCAAGCACAGTCCTTGCAACGTTGACTGCCAACCTCAAAGCAGCACACTTAATCCTGTGGAGGTTGGAACACCACCCGCGATGGGGCAAGCAGATATGCACCGGGGCTTGCCAGAGTTCCTAGCCTTTTTGGAGCAGTATGTGCCAACGGTGTGCCCTGGTGTCTGGCTGTGCCAGTGCACCGCGCAACATGCCCTACAACGCTGTTGCTTGGCAGGTGCCCGACGAAGTGACGCAGCACCTCCTGAAGCTCAGCGGCACCGACTGCACCGACGTCCGCCTGTGCGCCCCACTGTGCGTGCCTCACAAAGCGCAAGCGACGACGATGCAGCAGAGGGAGTTGATGCAGGTTTCGAGCTTGGTGCGCAGGGTGCGGCTGGTGTCGCTGGCCGCGCAGAAGTTTGTGGCGGAGGCCGCGCACGACGCGCGGCAGGCGCACGCGCGCCGCCAGAAGCAGCCCGCGGCGCGCCTCAAAGAGGCGGGCTACACAGCGCGCGACAAGCGGCTGGTGCTGACTTCGGAGGACCTCGCAGAGGCGCTGCAGGCGCAGGGCGTCAACATCCAACGGCCCGCCTACTTTGCCAACCATGCCGGCGGCTCCTGAACCCTCGACTGAGGTGGCGCATGTTTACAGCAGGCTGCCTTGGAGCCTCAGTTAGCTCTCACGCAGGTTGCAGCTTTTTCGGTCTGCATTTCGGAGTCTGGTTGACCATCTGTGCAACTGAGGTCTCTCTCGTGAAGCACGCTTGCAAGAACTGTTGTATGTGCCAAGGACAGCACCCTGGGCGCAGCCTATATTATATACACACGGCTGCCCCAAGCTCGGCCTGGCTTTGGCAGGCAGCGTTAGTACTGCACTGCGGGGCCTGTCTGCTGGGCTACACTGCTGTGCGTGTGATGCAGCTCGGCCTGCTGCTCTGCAGTGGCTGCCGTGCAGTCTGCGCAGACAGCACTTTGCCCCTACAGTGCTGCACAGCTTCAGGCGTGTGGCGCGGTTGTCACTTGTGCATCAAGACGCGGTGCTGCACCCAAAGACCAAGCAATTCTGATAATGGGGCTGCAGTGGGGGCAACCACATGCAGGGGGCGCAAAGTAAGAGCGCTTGGAAGACAACTCAGGTCACATGGCGTCACTGTGCCTGGGATATTGCCAGGCCTTGTCAGAGCCCAGATGCGTTGGGACATATTTCATGTTGGCCCACCTGCAGGCAAACCCTGCAAGCTTTTGTTGTGCTTTAGCATAGTCAGTTCACACTGTACCAGTACTAGCTTCACTGGTGTGCTGTGATCAGGGCTGTGAGGTTTGGTCTGTGGGTTTATAGCCAGTTGCTGGAACACCAGCACAGAAGTGAGGCACGCTGCTACTCGGTCGCATGGTGTAAGCAACCGGCACGCTGCTACTCTGTTGCATGGTGTGAGGACCGCCATGGTGTAATAACCTCTGATGCAATCCTGTGCATGTGCAGTGCCTCCAGCAGATAAAAGTCCACGGTTGGCACACAAGCACCAGGACTATAGGCAATTGGTTCAGCAACGAGATGGTTGGCAGGTGTGGCGCCAGGCTTTTGACAGACACTGGTAGCATACATGGCAGAAGGGTGCCTGCGCATCATGATGATACATGTCACAGGGATTGATGCTAGTCCTGAGCGTGTTTGCATGACCTGGAGAAGGGCGCTGTAGGGGCTGCAGCAATCCTCTCTTCTGTGCCAAAGCTAGGTATGTCAGGGTAGCAGGGCTGCCTAAGATGATGCGCACTGCCGACTTGACCGACAGCGCCTTACACTTGTGTACAGCCGCACGCACAGCCAGCGACATACGCTCCTCAAAGCACGGGCCACTGCAATGGGCGGAGGGCCCCTACCACACACAACTTTCGTGCTGCCAGTCACAGGCCTAGTACCTGCGCTCCTGGCTGCGGCCGCTCCCGGGGGGCGGGCTCCGGCTGCGGCTCCTCCGGTAACTGCGTTGCACACCACCGGCCCACCCGCGCCGCGTTAGCGATAGCCGAGGCAGGGTGTGTGCAAAGTTAATCACGTCACCCGAGAAAGAACCACAGACAACAGCATGTTGCGGAAGCAGGACGTGTTCCAGGCGGCACATGCGGCTGACGGTCAGGCACTGACCCCCGCTCCCGCAGTGTGCGAGGTCCGACACCCTGACAGGCACTCGTACAATCGCTACGATCGAGGGTGGCGGCTGGCCACGCGCGCCGCGGGCCAGGTAGGCGCGCGGGGCACACGGGGGTCGGCCGCGGGCCCAGCGCACCCCCGGCCAGGGTTACCTGGGCGGCGAGGGGGAGCGCGCGCGTTCCAGGCTGCGCTGCATCTGCAGCCGCGCCGCGTGGTCGCGCTCAGTGGCGAGGCGGCGCTGCGCGCTCGTCAGCGACTCCTTGGCGAACGCGGCGCTGATCTGCGCCGCGCGCAGCCGCTTGAGCCGCTCCATGGGCGTCTCCTTCGCCCGGTCGCGCGCCTGCGCGCGCGGCAACCCCGCCGTCGCTCCCGCGCGCGGCGCTGCCTGCAGGCGCGCCGGCGCTCCGCGCCCCGCCCTCCTGGCATCATACCTGTGCCATGCGCGCCACAACGGCGGCCATGCTGCGAACGTCAGCGCACCCTGCACGGCACGGCACGGCACGGCACGGCACGGCACGGCACGGCACGGCCTCGTATCTATCACAGAGAAAACGCCCACGCATGACAATACGATTTCAGGACCGCCAGTGGACAGAGCTTGCCTGTGGTGCCGCGTGCCGCGCAGCCGCCTCGCGCGCCCGCTCGGCGTCGCGCGACCGCCTGCGCTCCTCCTCACGCCGGTCCTCGCCGCCCCAGCGGCCGCCGCCGGCGCGCACGCCCTGCGGCGCGCGCAACGCTCACGTGCCGCGCGCGCTGCCATCGCACCCGGCGCGTGCCAGCTGTACGCATGCCATGCGGCGACATGCATGCGCCCCTATGCGACCAGCCTATGCGGTCGCATGGGCACGATGGCTGCATGGCGCATCTGTCTGCGCCGTATTGACATACCCAGCTGCCGACACGGATGCAAGCACGGCGCCAAGCATGCGCGCAACGGGCGGGCGCACGTGCAGGGTGACGGCCTGCGCCGGCAGCGCGACGGGGCCGCTGCCGATGGCCGGGTCGGCGCCGCGCGGCAGCGCGTCCAGGATCACGCCCGGCCTGCGCGCGCATCCGGGGCGCAGCTGTGTTGCTGTGCGGTCAGGGCGGCCGCTCTGCCCCTGCGGCAAGAGGACGCTTCACTTTTGACGCCGTGACCAGCGACCCACATGTGCCAACTCCTGGGCAGGCTGGCGGCCGGGCCTGCATAAATATAATGCACAAAAACCATACATGCCCGCACATGCCCGCGCTGGGAGACACCACTGATGCGCGCGGGGCTGGCTGCCGTGCGCGACGCGAAGCACAACAGGACAACGCAGCATGATATACACCTACACAGGCGTGTACGAGCACAGCGTGGGGCGCACTGCTGCGCGCGCGCCGCGCGGTCCTCGGCGTCGCCGCCGCTGGCCGGCCGGCGCTCGCGCGGGCCGGCGGCGGCGGCGGCGGCGCCGTGCTCGCGCTGTCCGCCGTCGCCGCCAAGGCTGAATTCGGTGATGAACTCAGTCTGCGGCCGCGCGCTGCCGCGGCGCACCGGCGACAGCGAGCGGCTGCGCGAGCGCTCGCGGCGCCTGCGGCGCGCGCGCCCTCCTGTCGGCGCCTCGCGAGCGCGCGTGCGCGCTGCATGCCGCATATGGGATGTGCATGTGTGCGGCAAGGTGCACATGCACGGATGGCAGTCGATGCAGGACTGGGTGTGAATAGTGGCTCTGCTCAAAGACTAAAGAGCGAAGTCCTCAGTGCTGCCGAGACTCTGGTGCTCACAGACGCAATAAGCAGTCACGGCGCGCTGCGCGCACGGTGAGCTGAGTGGAGGCCGCATGCGTCAGCAACCCCCTTGCAGAGCAAGCCCGCTAGCCTGCCAGCTCAAGCACAGGCGCAAGCAGGCACCACCAAAACCCGCACCGGTACGAGTCATAGGAGGGGCTGCCGCGGCGCGTGCCGCCGGGCCAGTCGGCGCCGCCGCGCGGCGCGCGCGGCGGCTTGACGTCCGGCGCCTTGGGCGCGCCAGGCGCGAGCGGGCCCAGGCCCTGGCCGGCCATGCGCCGCGCGCGGTGCGCCGCCTTTTTGCGGCTGTACACGAGCCTGGCGCGCCGCGCGCGCGCCCGGCCAAACCCCCGTCGCTCGCCCGCCGGGAGGGTGCATCAGGGGTGCGTCGCAGGGGTCGTTTGCGAGCGGCGTTGGCAGGGGCGAGCGGTGCAGCGCTGCCCATTCCTCCCACACCCTGCTATATGCTTGAGCCTGGTGTAACAAGCGCTTGGCTTGTAGTAGGCCTGCCGGCTGTGCATTCCTGGCCGTGCATGTTCCGTGCCAAGCGCTCCAACGAGCAAGCCCCCTGCCTCGAGGCGCCTCCCTTGATCCCCGCTGCTCTGCGCCCTACTCTTGCCACCGCGGCGCTTGCATCTTCAGGCGTGAGGCAGCTGGCAGCCAGCCCGCTCACGCTACCACGGCTTCCCCCGCCTCCCCCGCCGTGGCAGGGCAGCGCTCCGCCTGCCGCCCTGCCACCTGCTCCTTTTGTGTGACGGTGAGGCACGCTGCAAACCGCTGCCCTGCACCCCACCGGCCCTGCACCCCGCCTGCTCCCTGCGGCCCCGCGCACCTGCTGGCGCCCAGCGCGGGGCGGGCGGCGCGCGGCGGCGCGGCCGCGCGGGGCAGCCCGGCAGGCGGCAAGGCAGGCAGGGCGGGGGCGCGGCAGAGGCACACTTTTTGCGCGGTTTCTGCCCCAGCGCGGTCGCCGCCTCCTCGCGCTCGGCGCGCCGCAGCAGCGCGCTGAAGTCGTCGATGCCGAGGTTGGCGGCCAGGCCATCCGCGTCGTCGCCGGCGCCGCCGGCGCCGGCGTCGCCATCCGACTCGGAGCCGCTGTCGTCGGAGCCGGACGCGTCGCTGCCGCCGCTGTCGCTGCCGCCCCCGCCGCCGCCGCCGCCATACGAGAAGCCCACCGCGGCGAAGGGGCCGGTGCCTGCCGCCCGCGCGCCGGCTCTGCCAGTGCAAAGCAAGTGCAAAGCAAGCTGACCATTTAGCACAAAAGCAGCAGCGCGCTCTCGAGTGTGCCGCAAGCAGTCCGCCTGGCTGAACAACGGCCCGGACGGGCCTGCCGCGGTGCCAGAGGGCGGGCCGGCGCGCAGCGGTTGGGTTACTGATATTCGCTGTCTGCCGGGCCTTTGACTCGGCACCTGAGGGGGCGGAGAACGGCATCGGCGGCCCGACCGGCGCGCCCGACGCTGCCTCGGCAGCGGCCGCGCTCTGCGCCGCCGCGCGCGCCTCAACGTTCTCCTCCTCCGCCAGCGCGATCCCGGCCTCGTCACCGACGCCCAGCTGCAGCAGCTTAACCAGGTCGCGGAAGGCCTCGAACGTCACCATCTGCGCCGGCGCGCCCGCCTCGTCTTCGCACGCGGTATAGATGACTGTTTGTGACTGCTTGCAAGGTGACGCACAGCAAGGACAGGCTCTTGGTATGCTGTCAAGCGCCACAGCTGCGTCCGGCGCGCTGCAAGCCACGCACGTGTGGCAGAAGCGCGAGTGTGCGTCTGGGGCAGGGCACAGGTGCGGCTGGGTGTCAGCTAGCGCCGCCAGTGGGGCGGAGCGCCGCCGGTGGGGCGGAGCGCGGGAGGCAGCAGCCATATGTGGCAGAAGCGCGAGTGTTGCGCCAGGGCAGGCACAGGTGCGGCTAGGTGTGAGCGAGCGCCGCCAGTGGGGCGGAGCGCGGGCGGCAGCGCACCGCGTCCAGCTCCAGCTCGTCCTCGGTCTTGGGCCGCCGGCTGCGGTCGTCCGGCTCGCGGTAGAAGTCAAGCAGCGCGCGGCCGTCGAAGCGGTCGATCAGGTTGTCCTCCGCGCCGTTCCAGGCGAACATGCCCTCGCGCGCCTCCGCCGCCAGGTAGCACTGCTGGCTGCGCACCAGGCGCGCCGAGCGGCCGTCCACGCGCAGCAGGTTCTCCGGCGTCTCGGCCTGCGGCGCGTTCCAGGAGCCGCTCGCAGCCCGCTCACCCACCAGGCGCTGTATGTGAGCTATATGTAACGGCCTCCTGAACAGGACCATCTGACCGCCGTGTGCTGTGTGATGTCTGAGATGTGGTCCACTTGCACTGTCGCAAACTATTGCAGCGCAAAACACCAGGCTCACCTCAACTGCTGCAAGCTCGGCGCGGCGCTCCGCACGCCGGCGGTTGCCCTCGGACGCGACCTTGAGCTGGCGCTTCTGCTCGCGCGCCTCATGGTAGTAGTTGGCCATGCCGGCTGGCCTGAGAGGGAGGCGCCAGCTACTGCAAGGCTGCGTGGCGGTCAGTCGTGACAGTGGGAGGCATGCATTGCATGTCTGGCAAGCTCGACTTTTGGGGGCCAGTGTTTCCTGCTTGGAATTCTTAATGGGAGATGCATTTGCAGCCCGATGGGTCAGGTAGCTGTTGATAGCCATATGGTAGCCATGCATGCTCCTGGTTACTTGCTTATGCTGGCATCCCTTCTGCAAAAACAAGAAGTGCATGCTACAAGTCAGGTCCGTACTTCAATACTCCTCTTGAAAAGCAGCTTGCAACAAGTCAGACCGCACTCTCCGCAGACTCGTCACTCCACGCTGTTGCCCAAGCTCACGTCCCGCCCCACTCTCCGCTCAGGCTGCCCACGTCGCCGCCGGGGCCCAGCAACCGCGCCCGGCCCTGCTCACCACTCCGGCTCTGCACGCCCCAGGCTCCCCCCATACCTGCCCCCGCGCCATTCCCCGCCGACACCGCTGTGCTGTCCTCCGCCAGCCCCGCACTGCTGGCAGCCACCTCCGCACCCGCATCCCCAGTGTGCAAGGCGGCCCTGCCCGATGCCTGAGCGGTGGCGTCAGCCACACTCCGCGCGCCGTCGGCCGCGGGCGCGGGCCGCCACGCCTCTGACAGCGGGTTGCCCGGCGAGCTCACGCGCAGCGCGCCAGTGATCGTGCGCCCAGTCGACAGACCCTTGAGGGAGAGCCTGCAGGCACAGCGCACATTAGAATATGTGTGTCTGTCGTGAATGCGACCTCTTGCGTGCAGTATTTTGTAGGACCCGCAGCAGCATCGAATACAGGCCCCTTCGGGCCTATCGGTGACAGCTTGCCACATTTAGAAGGCAAGCATGCATATCACGATGCCCTAACACAGAAAGCTCATCACCACAGGGGGTCCGACATATATATATAGCATACATCGTCCCCCAACAAAGCGGTTCGTGGCTTGGTGCAGGTCACGTCAGGCCTGTCACAGCAGGCACGCGCAGGCAGGCAGCCCGGCGGGCGCGCGCCAGACGAAGAAGAGCGGCGCGCCGCACTGGCGCGTGGCCAGCAGCGCGGCCGCGACCAGCGCAGCGACCGCCAGCGCCGCGCGCGACACATACGCCGTCTCGGACGCGCCCAGCAGCGCGCCGTCCATCACGGCCGCAGCCGCGTCCAGCGGCTGCGCCCGGCCGGACCCTCTCTAGGTAAAAAGTATGACACTCGCGGGCACGCGCATCTCCTATAGTACACTGTGCCGCCCGTACTGTGTATGTCCTACTACATTGTGCTGTGTTGCCCTTGCTGTGTATGTGCAAATATGCTCCGCGGCACCCTTTCTGAGCCGCGCTGCTAGGCCCACTGACAAACAGCGCCCTGACATTACTGCGTTACCAAGCTGCCGGCATGGGAAGAGCCCATGCAGAGTTGCTGCAATACCGAGCCAGCTGCCACGTGATGGACTGTGCAAGCCAGCCCAGGCTGTGTTTGCTGAAGTTCACGCCCGGCCGCACCATGCAGACTGCGAGTAGGGGCACAATCCCCGCCACGAGCGCCACGACGGCAGGGTCGCGCGAAAAGATAAGCGGCAGCCGCGTGCGCCCCGCCAACAGCGCCGCGCTGATGACCGCACTCAGGCCCAGCGCAATCTGCAGCAGGCGCAGCAGTACGCCGCGCGCGTCCCCTCGCCGCTCCTGCCGCGCATGACGCGCAACAGGCTTTTTGGTTCGGTGCAGGCGGAATTTGGTTTTAGGTTGCGCGGGCCTCCAACGACCCCTCGTGATGTCCGCCTCCTGATCTAGGGCATTTACAGGCTTGCTGACATTGACCAAACAACGCAATCAGTGGATGCCGTGCTCTTCATGCAATGAGTACGGCTGGTGGAGCCGGAGGATGAGCCTGTGCATGGCCCCAATACCAGTGTCATGCACCCGACAGGCGCACGTCCACAGGAGCATGTGCCGCAGCTCACACTCCCGCCCGTGCACGCCACCATGCGGGCGGACCTGCTGCGACGCAAAGCTAGCGACCATGGTCTGCGCGGCGATGTCGAGCGCCGAGAAGACCTGGATGCTAAAGATGAACAGCTGCGCGCGGGCGCGGGGCGATCGGCTACCTTGGCTATCCAGCCTAGCTAGATACTAGCTAGGCATTTGCATGTGGATGAACTCTCCTGATGATTACTTACATGCATCAATGCTAGACCAAAGGCGCTCTTTACAGCGCTTTCTGTGCATGTGGTGGCTTGAGCTCAGCATGGGTTCATGATGCGTCTGCGTGGCGATGCTGCCCACAACAGCGTTGATAGCCCGGGCACTGGCAACAACAAGGCACACGCAGCTAAGGGTGGCCCCAGAGCAAGAGCAATAAGCTCCTAGTGACAGCCGGGCGGGGAGCGGCTTGCGGCCGCGCCTGCCGCAGGATCTCATGCGCCGCCAGGCTGGCCGTGCCCATGCCGCTGACGACCGTCGTGCCAAACACGATCGCGCCCATGGTGCTCAGGTTGCGCAGCGACAGCGCCAGCCCTGACTGCGCAGCGGCGAGTCTGGGTTATGCCTTCCCCATGGCATGCGCCGCTGCACACCTGTGAGCACATTCCCCTTCCAGTAATGCAAGGTCGGTGCACAAGGTCTCCCGGTTTCACCAAGGCCACGCATCCGGCGGCCACACAGCCTGCAGAGCAGCCGTGCACAGCTATCGCAGCGGCGCCTCCTCGCACAGTGCGCGCCAGGCGCCCTTAATCCTTTTGCCTTGCTGCAACAGACGATAACCTGTGTGTGGTCCCAGTGCTCAGCATCACAACAGTGCTCGGGACCGCAACAGTGCTCAGATTTGTGTTGCAAGCAATGTGAAAAGGCTACCACATTTTGCTTCGTTGAGTCCTGAGGCTTTGTATCCACAGCATGCGCGTGCTTGCTGAACACGCCCCTATACCGCCCGCGCCTGGCAACCACTCGAACCCAGCGGTTTCGGCGGTGGCCACCTTGAGCAGCGGCGCCACAATACCGAACGACGGCGGCGGGAACAGGTGCCGGGCCTGCAGCAGGCGCTTCCGCCGCAGCGCCCGCAGCAGCAGGCCAATGCAAACGTACTGCCCGGCCGATGTCGCCAGCGCCGCCTGCGGCGGCGCTCAAGCAGTGACGATGCAGATCGCGGAGTAATGCTGCCCCTGGGTGCGCAAAGGGCTCAAGCAATGACGTGTTTTGAGCGGACCAGAGCCCCAGCTGCTGTGCAGCGGGCTTCCCCTTCAGCTGGTCCACACCTTCTAGCTTCCCCTGGCTTAAGTGCAGTTATCAGCGAAGACCTGGCCAAGCAGATCTAGCTCTTGTAACAGCGCGCACAGCAAGCTGAACGACTGCTGCGCCCGCCATGTATGGCTTTTTTAGAAGCGCGCTCGTCAAAGGCAGTCCACGTGCAAGCAGTCGGGCGAGCCAGTTCAACAGCTACCAGCGCTGGCGCGCACCCCGGCGACGCCCAAGCCCAGCCCGAATATGAGCACAATGTCGAGCGTGAGGTTGACGGCGTTTGCAATGAGCGCCGCCTGCAGCGGCGTGCGCGTGTCCTGGTGCCCGCGCAGGCTGCCCGTCGCGACGTACAGCGACAGCAGCGCCGGGCACGCGAGCGCACGGCACCGCAGGAAGGTCACCGCATGCCCCGCGACCTGCACAGGGTGCGGGTGTCGGAGCGATGCGGCCCCACAAACATACCATGAAGCTGTGATCGCAGATGTGCAGAGCTGCAATGCGACGCGCACGCAGACCGCTGGCAGCAAAAAAAGAGTACAGCCGCCTGCCCTCAGCAAGTGCGCCACCCAGTGCGCCCGTCCATGGCACACGCCACCTCACTTTGGCACGCCAGCCTGCTTGCCGGCCTGCTTGCCAGTCAGGCACGCATGAGGCTCACCCGCAAAAGCGGGCACCGGCGCGCGCCTCGGGCGGCGTGCCGGCCACGGCGACCAGCAACGGCGCGCCCGCCGCCATTGCCGCACCCACCGCCACCCCGCACGCTGCTGCAACCCACAGGCCCTCCGCGGTCACCCGCGACGCCTGCGCATGCGGAGGTCAGCACGCGCTGTTCCTACGCACTGCCAGGCATGGCTCATATGCGCGGACTTCTCACAGCAGCAATACCTCACGCGCGGGAGCGGCATGACTGTGCGACAGTGTGGTCCTGGCAAAGCAGTGAAAAAGCATGCATGCTTCGCTGCAGGTAGCGACGTGTGTTCGCAAGAGACAGAGGGCACGAGCCCAGGAGCAAGTAGGGGAGAAAGGCACGCGCAACGGCTGAGCGAAGTGTGCAGGGCAAGCATGGCGTGGGCGGGCGAGCGCCACGCACTGTGTCATAGTCGCTGCACGCGACTGCGGCAGCGACCTTGGGGGTCGTCAAAATCAAAAGGAAGTTCCAGCAGAATGCTGCACCGCACAGCCAGGAGCGTTGCTCGCATGTTGATGACGCAGACTGACACCGTGAGAATAAGCTGGCTTTTAGACACTGGAAAAACGCTCAACGGGTCGGGCTGCAGTGGCGCACCAGCGAAACCAAACAAGATGGTGCTCAGGCCCACTGCTCCCAGCTGTGCAGCGCCCAGGCGCCCCACCAGCGCTGGTGCACAGGCCGCGTGTGGCTGTCAGAGCGAGAGTTGCCTGGCTCAGTGGGTGTGCAAGTGCACTGTGGCAGGCCAAGAACGAGGCAACATCCAAATCAGGTGCTCACCAGTGTCGACAAGACTCATGGTGGGGTCCTGCGTCAAGCTTGTCGTCTTCAATATGCGTACACATCACATCAGACAAGGAGCAGGTATGGAGCACTCGTTGGAGGCATCGAACTTGTTAAACAAGAGCGAGTGCAACAGCTCGCCAAGCGCACCAGGATAATGGAGAAAAGCGCAGGAACTGCCAGGCTGAATATCTGGCTGTCATACTTGCTGTGCCAGAGCGAGTCGCCTGTGCCGCTTGCACACGTAACACCGCTCTGCAGGCGCCGCACTCTGCGCTGTCTCACCAACAACGGTGCTGCAGGCACATGTGGATGCAGCACTTGCCGCTCCAAGCCTCTCCGTGCCCTGTGTGCTGGCTGGCCTGAAAGCAAGGACCTGCGGACCGCCCCTCTGCACAAGCATCTGCAGACTGTAGGTGCACAGCCACCCTCTAGAGGCCTTGGCGCCTGTCCCCACAGTACCCGTCCCATCCCCTCTAGCTGGCGAGTCGGGAGACACGGCGGTCAGTGGCGGGCAGCACAAATTGCAGGGCCTCTGAACCTCCTTTTTAAATCATCGTACAACAGCTCGCCTTGCAGCGGCAAGTCGCATATGTGTTCAAGGTGAAACTTTCAAAACTGGCTGATGACTGTCTGATTCTTTTCCATATTCGGCATGCCACCGAGCTCGCCCGTGGGCGGGAAATATGTCGCCTCCCACTCATGACATGCCACCTGTTGCAAGAGAGTGTCGAACATGGGTCTAGACCGTAACATGGTCCTGATGCATGCAGCAGTATCCTGCTGTGGGGCGCTGTGGAAGTACGACTCATGTAAAGATGCGGACGTGGTGTAGCGAGACACGCAGCATGCACATGCACTGACGCAGAGGGCGGGGGGATGCTACAACAGATGCCTGATATAGCTGCTCAAGTGTAACAGTATCTATAGGCATGCTGCATATACTGGCTTGCACCATCGAGCATGCGCTGCATCCACATGCATGCACAGCAGCAGCAGCCGCATGCACGAGTAGCTCCAGCAGGCTGCAGGGCGTGCCGGCCTCAGATCCAGTCGCCCTCCTGCAGCTTCAGTGGCAGGTACACCTGCATGCAGAATCAAGGTCAGCCCGGTTGCAGCCAACATAGCTGGCATGGCTGGACGCGTGTCATGACATGAGGTGCGCATGAGACTATGCATGCCAAAAATGCACAGGCGTTCCGCAGCTTGCCACTTTGCAACACCGCACTCCTGGCTGACATGCACGCTCCTACAAACAAAGGTAAGTGCGCATGCAACCACTGCTGCTGCCCTGCGCATTGACAGCTGTCAGCGGTGCGCCGGCCACCACTACCACATAGTTGAGACACATTCTTCTCAATGCTGACCAGCCGCTGCGTGCAACCCCAGTCGCCCTAAAAAACACATGCCGAGCAGCGCCGCACCTGCGAGAGGTACTGAAAGCCAAACGACGAAAGCGCCTGTATCTCGGCCTTGACCTTGCTGGCCACCATGATCTCCAGCTCCTGCACCCACGCCGGGTTGGCCTGCACAAACTCCTCCTCCAGCTGCGCGGCGCCCGCCCTCCCGCGTCAGACGCCCATCATGCGCAAGGCCAAGGCGTGCGAACAGGCTTGTAAACAGGTAAGCTTTTTTATTAACCTGTGTGTCGAGCGCAAGGTCGCACTGCAGCAGCAGGACAATGCTTTGAGCACATTTGCGCGTCTATAGCTGATGCCCAAGTCAGCGCTCGGATGACGAGCTCCACTGCGCAACCAGGTGTTGCATGGCAGTGCTGCTTAGAGACGCACACACTTCAGCAGTTGACAGGGGTGCAGTGCTGAGTCAATCCAGTGTGCTGAAATCGCGCGTGTGTCTCAATAGAAAAGCATGCTGCCAGCAGTGGCGCACCAGGCGCTTGCCGGTCTTGATATCCTCGTCGGTCATGGGCAGCCGGCACTGCTCCGGGATGTTGAAGCGGTCCAGGTCGGATGGCCGTACGCCCAGCCACTTTATGTCGGGCGTGGTCAGGTTGCTGCTGTCGTACGACATGTTCATGCTGCCTGCGCGGCTGCGGGCGCGCCCGGCTGCTGACGGTCCATGTGCGATGCCAGCCACTGTGATAGCATCAGGGCAACGGCGCCCCCAAGCTGAGCAGCTGGGCGGCGTGACGCAGCTCTGCTAGCAAGAGTGTGCTCTCACACAGTGCGCAAAGCTTAAGATTGCCATACACTGTGCAGCCCATGTGCTCCCTGTGAGTCACCCAGATGGTACACAGCATAACAGCCTATGAGCAAGCACACGCCTTTCATGTACACTGACAGTATCTTCAGGCCGTACGGGTCCGCATCGACCAGCGCGAGCACCGGTATCCGCAGCACGTCGCGCAGCCGCTTCAGGAAGAGCCTGGCGCACGAGCATGCTCTGGTGACTCCTACTGCACCTTCCTATATCCGTGATTCATGTCTGGTGTAACCATCGGCTTCAGTCTAAGGCCTGATGGATCGACACGTGCATCGCTGCAGCCTGTACAGGTTTTGCGTCAGTGGCCAAGCCCGCACACGAGACTGATGGCAGGCTGCGCAGAGCGCTGCGCAAGTTCAGCAGGGCAGGGCGCGGCCAGGCAGCAGGCGCAGGGCGGCACCGCGTCGCAACGTCCGGCTGGCCCTTGGCCGTGAGGATGATGCAGGGGTAGGTGTTGTAGAAGCGGTCCTCGGCCAGGCGCATGAAGGCCGCGTCCTTCTCCACCAGCAGGATGAACAAGGCGTCGCTGCGGATGTCCGCCACCTGCGGCGCCGCGCGCCGTCGCCGCTGCCAGTGGCAGGGGGGCCGCCATCTCCTGCCCTAGACCTACAACTCAGTGTGATACCACCCTGCCTAAGTGTGATACCACCCTGCCTTCCGAAGCTCCTCGAACAGCAAACAGCATGGCCTCCTGATGTTGGTGTGCCGGGCGCGCTTGCAAGGCGGCTCGGCCGCATGATGCAGTTGAGCAGGGCAGACCGCGCCTTGTCCACGTTGGGCGGCACGGCCTTGCCGCCCACGCCCATGCGCTGGCAGTTGATCAGGTCGCCGTCCTCGCGGAAGCTCAGCCGCCCCACCACCACGCCCTTCTCCGACGCCACCACTGTGCAGCATAAGGTAGGGTTAAGGTAATAAGGCTGGACGTGCCTGAGGCTGCAGGCCTCTGGCCATGCACTCGCAGCATGTCTCCCATGAAACAGGGGAGCTGCCATGCACCCTCACCCGAGCCCAAGCCCAGCGGCGAGGAGAGCACTGGCCATCTTTTACAGACAGAGCGCCGGGCCATGCGGTGGCGCAGAGAGTCGTCTGGCGCCCTGCCCACTGACACGCCGTCCACGCACAGCGCATGCGCCGGCGGAGTGCCCGGCAGCGCCAGGGCCGCGCGCGCCGGGCGGGCGGCCCGGCCGGCGGCGCACCGTGCAGGCTGCTGCGCGTGCAGCCGAGCATGCACGCCACATCCTCCAGCACATTGTCCGACTGCAGCTGGTCCTGGCGCACAAGCACAACAAGCACTCGCGTGAGGCTTAGGCTGAAAAGAAGGACTGAGTGTCCAAAGGAGAATGAGCACGAGGCGTGAGCCTCAGGCCGGAGACAAGGAATGACTTTCCAAAGGAGGATAGCACCAGGCGTGAGACACAGGCTGGTGAGAAGGAATGAGTTTCCAAAAGCGCACGAGAAATAGGTGTGCCGCGCGAGCAGACACGCGCGAGCCTGCAAGCCGCGGCCGGCGGGTGCGCGCCTGGAACAGCTTGACGTCTGTGTAGAACAGGTCGCGCTTGGTCACGTGGATGCGCTTCTGACACAGCTCGTGCACCAGCCCCAGCACGCGCGTCGTAATGACGGCCTTGCGGTTGGTCTGCGTGTTGGCGAACGGCCGCTGCCCGCACACGTCCTTGAGGACAATGCGGTCCAGCTCCGGCACATACATCTGGTTGCCCTGTCGTCCATGCTGTCCATATTTTCAGCAGCCCCAGCTGGCCACTTCTTTCTGCAGCAGGAACAGTGTCACTGGCAGCCATGTTTGCTTGGCAGCACAACATCTTGCGATATGCTTTGCCCTTGCCAGCCTGGGCGGCAGCGGCATAACTACCTTTGAGCGCGAGGGTACGTCGTATGAGAAGCCTTCGCCCTGCAAGATGGTAGCAGCCACCGTGTACAGTGTGGCCTCCACCTCGTCGAGCACCGCGTCTGCATCCTTCTCCACCACCTCGCGGCACGCCTGCGGCAGGCCCAGCTCCGCAAGCGTCCTGTCGCCGACGGGTGTCAAGTGAGATAAGGCAATGTAATAACAGTAACTACAGTTTCACTACAGACTGCAGCGCAACAGGAGGTTAATAACTCACTTTGCGCGGGCGGGCTCCTTCTTCACCAGCGCACGCAGCTTGTCCACTTGCTCCAGGACCTCCTGCTTGCAGATAAAGGACACTATTGATTATGCAGCCTGTGACCAGCGGCCTGAGGGTGAGCAAGCGGTGCGCACATCAGGGCCTTTTATTTTCTTCTTGTCGGTGTTGATTGCTTTCTCTGCGGCGTCCAGGGGCCGCTTCCTGCCGGCCAGCTTGGACATTGCGCCTTTGAAGACCACAGCTGCAGAGACTGGCTCCAGGAACTACATGATGTACCGTACGGACCTGGCACACTCTACTTCTCTACGCTGCAACAGGCTCAGCTTAACAGTTACTTCATACGTAAGCCAGTCTTTGAAGCCTACAACTTTGTTGCTGCAGGCCGCCTGGGCTCTCACCGTTCCGGGCTGAAGAGGGCCTGCCAACCCTGGGATGGGCTGCAAATGTCCATCCAAAATAGATGAGCAAGTCCTGACGACGCTGTGCTTGCTACACCGTTCCTAGAACTATTCTGACTAGGCGCTTTAGGATAGGCTTGACGCTTGGCGAGTGCAGCAGTCTTGGTGCATCTGCAGCCTCTGTAGTGTGTTGGAGCAAGCGCTCCGTGTTATCTTGGAGAACCGATTGTTTTCCGCAGAGTGCCGTATGTGCTCTGACGTCTAGGCCTGAATCGGCACGGACTTTGCGCTTATGGCGGTGGGCGCACACTGCTCGGGCGCCTGCGCGCCCAGCGCTGAGAGGGGAGGCGCTACTTCCACCTGCAGGCCTGGTGCGGCCCGCACGCGATGCTCGTAGGGCGCTGGGATGCTGCACTGTATTGCCTGTGAGCCGATCCAGCACTGTGGTCATGGGAAGAAGCGTCGTGTAGGCAGGCCACTCTATTGGGGGTGCGCGCTTTTTGCTGTTTGCGACACACATGCCTATCAACTCCATGGCGCCGGCCGCCTTGTGTGCTGTGGCTACCCGCTGCCGACAAAACTGATGCAGCCGACCGGCCTGCAGGCCTCGCGGCTTGCCCGCTGGTGCGGCGGCCGTTCATGAGCGCGGGCGCCTACGGCGCGCCTGCGCGCGCGCATGCGGGGCCCAGGCGGCGCGCGCGCTGGCTCTACGCCGCGCCGCGGCAGCCGCAGGGCAGACCAGGGCGTCATCCAGGGTTCCCAAAACCTGCCTGCGCGGCGATGGATGCCGGCGTGGAGGTGGAGCTCGTGCGGCACCGCGGCGGCGACGCGCCCGCGGTGCCGGCCGAGCTCGGGCAGCGCCTGGCCGGCGCGCCGCGATTCCTGGCCGCGCTGTACCAGTTCAGCCGGCCGCACACGATGCTGGGCACGTTCATCAGCATCGTGTCGGTGTCCGCGCTCGCCGTGGTGCGCGCGCCTGGCCGCGCCTGCCCGCCCTGTGTGCGCACGGTCTGGCCTTGGCTCGGGCGCTTGTGGCCTGTCGGCGTGCGCCCCAGTCGTCCGGGCTGCTACGCCGCTCCATGCCGTCACACGCAGTGCTGTCGACGCTGTGTGAGGCTGCAATATGTCGGCGTGGTGTGGCCACCCTTATGCAGCGCACACCTGCTCCCGGTGGCGTGGCAGGGGCCGGACGCCGTGTCGAGGCGCGCGCTGTGGGGTTTGTTGACGGCGCTGGTGCCGGCGCTGCTGATGAACATCTGCATCGTCGGCATCAACCAAATCTTTGATGTGGCAATAGACAAGGTGCGCTGCCCCCTGCTGTGGCAATAGACAAGGTGCGCTGCCCCCTGCTGTGCATGCTGTGGCCGTGCACCAACTGCATGGCGCATCGGCCAGCGGCAAAATTCACACAAAAGCCCTTGCTCGGGACCTCTTTCTCAACTGTGAGACCGTAGACAGGGGGCAAGCTGCTCCAAGAAGCGGGCGCACGGCCTTCCAGTTGCACGGCTGTGCCGCGTAGCTGTAGCAACTGCGGCGCTGCGGCACTATGTCTGGCCTGTGCGTGTTTGCAGCTCATGCGCAGCCGCAGCGGGTGCCCGCGAGCGCACATACTCGTGTGGGTTTATCCGGCGCGGCAGGCTGATAGTTGTGCTTATGTACTACGTAACATCTTATCCCCATCGCTCAGCCATCATACCTGTGCAAGCGTTGCTCAACCCTGCGCGATGCGCGGCAGGTCAACAAGCCCTACCTGCCGCTGGCGAGCGGCGAGTTCAGCATGCGCACGGCGGCGGGCGTTGTGGCGGCGACCGGCGCGGCCGCGCTGGCGCTCGGCGCGGCCGCGCGCTCGCCGCCGCTCATGGCCACGCTGGCGGGCAGCCTGGCGCTGGGCGTGGCCTACTCCACTGACCTGCCCGGCCTGCGCTGGAAGCAGCACCCGCTCGCGGCGGCCGCGTGCATCCTGGCCGTACGGTGCGCCTTGGAACAGGGTTAGGGTCAGGGTTGGCCTGCGCTGGAAGCCGCATCCGCTCGCAGCGGCCGCATGTATCCTGGCCGTGCGGTGCGGCGGCCGTGTCAGGGGTAGCGTTAAAGTGACCTGCGCTGGAAGCGGCACGCGCTTGCGGCGGCCGCGCGCTCGCGCGCTGCCCGCATGGTACAGCTGCTGCCAAGGCTGTGCGTGACTTGAGCCTGGCATGGCCCGCACCGACAGTGCTGCACAAGGTCTGGGCAAAGCCCGCCGCAAAGGACTGGTTTGCTGGGGCGGCGGCGGGCGTCAGGCATGGCTGCATGCAGCGTGTGATGTTGTTTCCAGGCCCTGGCTGCGACGAGCATCAGGATAGAGTAGGGGAGCCTGGAGTGACTACCAAAGCCCTAACCCTATGCGTGCGGCGCGCCAGGGCGGTCATGGTGCAGCTGGGCTTCTACGGCCACATGAAGCTGGCGCTGGGCGCGCAAAACGCTGCGTTGGCGCCCAGCCGGCCGCTGCTGTTCGCCGTCGCCTTCATGCTGGTGTTCAGCGCGGTCATCGCGCTGTTCAAGGACATCCCGGACGTCGCGGGCGACCGGCAGGCGCGCGCCCGGGCCTGCCGCCCGGCGCCGGCCAGGCTGCGCGGTGGGCGGAATGCGCGGCCGCATGTCACAGGCGGCGCGCGGGCGGCGGGAGGCCACGGCATGGCAGGGCTCTGGCAGAGCCCTGCCATGCCGTGGCCTCCCGCCGCCCGCGCGGCGTCGCGCTGATGCTCTGTGGCATGCCCGGGCACGCTCGTGCCATGCAGGCGCGCACGCGTGTGGTGACACCCAGTGCGCCGCTAGTTCCCTCGAGACGCATCCTGTCCCCTTTGGGTAAAGCACCCAGGGCGTCCCGGCCGCGCGCGCAGGAGGGCGTGCGGACGCTGAGCGTGCGCGTGGGCGCCCCGCGCGTGTTCTGGGCGTGCATCGGCATGCTGGAGGCGGCGTACCTGGGCGCGATCTGCATGGGCCTGGCCTCGCAGGCGCGGCCGCCCGGCAGCGCGCTGGCCGGGCAGTGCTGTTCGTGAGCGTGCCGGTGCCGTTCCAGAAGCGCGCCAGTGCTGGGCTGCCGCTCATGTGCGCTGCATTCTACAGCCGGCCTGCTGTCTGCCAGCACAGCACCAACCGCCCTATCGAGCAGCAGGGCTCATGTCCATGCGCAACATGCCCACAGAGTGGTCATCAGCCAGGCAGCCGCTGAGCTGGCGGTGGACGGGCGCAGGTGTGGTGGAGCCGCGTGGCGACGGTGGGCCTGCATGCAGCCCTGGGCGCGGCGCTGCTCCGGCGCGCGCGGCAGACCGACCTGGGCAGCAGCGCCGCCATTGCGCGCTGCTACATGTTTATCTGGAAGCTTTTCTACGCGGAATACCTGCTGATCCCGCTGCTGCGCTGACGTGGCCTGCGGCCGGTGCGGGCAAGCAGGCCGCCGGCTGCAGGGCGCTGCGCCGCTGCAGGCTGCCGCGCCATGAGCAGCCAGGGGTGTCCTGCCTTGCTTCCCAGCCTGGGGCGACCACTTTAGGAGAAACGGTGGTCGTCTGGGCGCTGCAGAATTCTTTCATCTTTAGGGTCCGCCCTCCTGGCGCGTCCGTGCAGACGCGCCGGAGCCCTGCTATTCATGCGCGCCGTCCCCCCCGGTTGGCACCCAGCCGTGGAGTCGTCCTAGCACGTCTGAATAGCGAGCGCGATCGTGTATGCCGGAGTGAGCCCCTGTATCTGCTCTGATGTGGGTACCTGTGCATTGATGTGAGGAGGAGCACTGGCTGGCCTCGATGCTGTGGTCGCCTAGGTAGGGGCGCGTGAGTGCGGGCCGGCAGGGTAGGTGTGGTGCATTGCGCAGCAGCAGGGGCCATATGCGGTGCGGCGCAGGCTAGATTCGCCAGGAGTCTGGTTGGACCGCGAGAGGCGCGGTCTAGGGCCCTAGGGAGACAGCGCATTGATGATTGCTGCCGCTCCCGCGCACGCTGCGCTGCGGACAGCGCTCAGAATTGCCCAAGCTTGGGAACCATTGCTCTAGTTGGGCACGGCACCCCGTTTCGCGGCGGCGGCGGCTGCTCAGCCGCCCCGTGCCCTCATTGCCATTGCCACTGTGTGACGGCAGTACCACTGCCCTTGAAACTGCTGGGGTGTGCGCCCGGGAGGGCTGGTCCAGCCTCCCCATCGCATTATTGGCGTCTCAGGATGCCAGTATGGCTGGCCTTGCTTCAAGCAAGTTGCTTGTCACACGACCAAATAGTGTGGGGGACGGTAAGGTGGGGGTGTCATCAGTGGCATGCGCAGCTCTGCGCCACTTTCAGTTTAGCCCTCTGAGGGGTCAGTGCTGTCGCAGACTTGCATCGGCCGAGCGTGCGAGACTGTTGGGGCTGCATGATTTTCACATGGTGCAGCCCATAGTAATGACTGGCTGCTCGGCAACACGTCTGCTGTGCACTGTGCAAACTCAGCAAGGACCCGTGTCAGAGCTCACGGAACCAGGGCAGCGGCCTTCGACCGCAACACGGCGGGCATGACATGAGGAGATGAGTTCCGCACCAATTGTGTCAATAAAGTCTGCCTGTCTGCGCATTTGCCAATATCAGGCACTACGTGTGCGTTCTAGCAAGCGTAGTTGCTCAGCAAGCCCTGCATCGTCCGCCCGCGGTCACGCCGGCGGCCGCTGCTCCATGTGCAGCGAGCGCAGCCGGTTGAGCGCGGCGCCAATGTCCCAGCGCCGCGGCCGCGCCAGGCTGCCGTGCCGCGCCCCCGGCGTCAGTGCGTCCAGGCCCCGCTCGTCCAGCTCCGCCTCCAGCCGGTCCAGCAGCTGGCCCAGCGTGCGCCGCTGCGCCGCGCCGCCGGCCGCCACCCACTGCCGCGCGCGCGCGCGCCCGCTCAGCCCGGCTGAGCTGGTTCATGGCTGGACGCTGGTGCTGCTCGCCGTGGCACACACAGGCGCCCTGGCCGAGGCTTGTGCGGGTGCAGCGCCGCGGCTGCGCCCGTGCTGAACCCCAGGGGGTTAGCCACCCGCTCTTCCACCTTCCACGTTTGACAGCTGCGGTTGGCACTGTACGCGATGTCACTCTTATTGCATCGATGGATGCGGCGCGGCGGGCGCGCCTGGCGCAGCAGCAGCAGCGCCTCGGCAACCGCGCGCGTCTGCGACACCTCGACCAGCTGCGCGAGCGCGCTCAGGTCCAGCTCCTGGTCGCCCAGGCCGATGGCGCCCGCCTGGCGCACGTGCACCTTGATGCGCTCTGCGCGCGGCGGCGCCGACGTCCTCGGCGAGTCGCCCCGGCTCAGGGCCTATGATGAGCCGGCATTCATGCAACCAGTCCTGTGTAGATGCTGCAGAGGAGGGCGCGGAAAAATAAAGTTGACATGCGGCTGTTACCTTGTTCGCTTGTGTGCTGGATTCTGTGGCAGCTTGTAAATTGATTGTAAATTGCTTGGCGATGGCCGAGCGGTCGAAGCAAACGCGCTATGAGGCAGCGCACCGGAGGGCGAGCCCGGCAAGATGCTCACAGGGATGCGCGCGCGCACGGGCGGGTATGGCGCGCCGCCGGCCTCGCCCAGCGCGGGCGACGCGCCGAAGCGCGCGTCGATCGCGAGCGCCTCGGCGGTCACGTCGCGCGCGCGGAAGGCCTCCATGCAGATGACCGTGTCGGCCACGCCTTCGCGCCGCCGCTCTGCATCACGAAAAGCGCCCAGGAGAAGAGTGCAGGGTTAGGATCAGGGTATGGCAGGGGATTCAGCCTGGAAGACGGCATCAAGATGGGAGTGCATTCATGCGTGTGCAGCAGACAGTGCCCTGTATAAGTACGGGTGTTCTGATGCGGCTCCACACATCGACATCCCGTGTTGCATGCTGTCGCAGGCCATCAAGAGCATACTGGTGAGTCCATCTTGGGAGGCATCTGCTGAAACCCTTTGTGCCCAGCAACGCCTGGCGCCCAGCCGCATGCGCTCGGGCGGCCGCGGGACGCGCCAAAGTAGTCGCCGGAGCCGCCCATGACGATGACCACAGACATGCCGCTCGCTGCCAGGGCGCGGATGCGGGCAATGAACGGCGTGATCGGCTCCTTGTCTTTGGCCACCAGCGCCTGAGAGTTGCACCGGCTCTGTGTTGAGGGCTGCAAGGTGTTGCAGACCCCAAAAGTGCTCGTCCAGAGCCCATGCGAACTTCTATACACAGGTGGAGCTTGGAACTGCTCCTGCAAGGCTCTGCAGCATGTAATTGTGAGTGTCACAAGCTCAATCGTGTCGGGCCCGGCTGGAGGGCGAGTGCAGGTGGCATGTGGCCGTGTCATGTGTGCCATGTCATGAGCAGCCGTGCGGCATGACGGCGCAGAACAGAGTGGTGGCATCGCTCTGATCGGCGCATGTCCCCCACACCGACAGACGCCGGGCGGCCCGCCCGGCCGGCAGCGCAAGCACCCTAACCCTGACCGCGCGCGGCGCGCCTGCATGCGCGCGTCGCGGATCATGAAGTTGGTCGCGCACGTGTCCTCGTCCAGCAGCAGCGCGGCCGCGCCCAGCTCCAGCGCCTCCTGGATGCCCGCCGCCTGGCTCGTGTTGCCGCTCGCGTCGGCCGCGCGGAACGCCGCCGTGTCGCGGCCTGCGCCCGGGCATGCGGCCGCTGCGCGCTCAGGGCGCAGGAGCAGCGCCCGCCCTGTCCAGGAGGAGCCCGCTCTATGCAAGTGGAGGATCAGCACGGGGACCCTATCCTACACGGCGGCTGTACCACAACACCCTGGCCGCAAGAACAGCCACCTCCACCAGGTTGCCGTATCGTCATAGAGCATACCATTGACCTAAGCCTACCCTGCCCTGTGCAAGGCGGGCCCCAGGCGCGCGCCGAGCGGCAGGTTTGAGATGAAGGGCGAGATGTCGCACGCCTCCACGCGCCGCCCGTCCTCCGCGCGCACCTGCGCGCCCGGCAGTGCAAAACCTGACTCAAGATGCTGTGCCTCACCTTGGCTGGACCCATCACCTGCGCGCCTGGCAAGTCGAGCAGTTGATGTCAGCTTGGCTCAACCTGTGTTTTGGATCCAGGAAATGCTTGTTTGCTGCTGCAAAGAATAGGTGCAGCCCAGACATCATGGGAAGAGAGGTCTGCCATGGATAAAACACAGCAGCTGGGCCCCACATGCACTGCCAGCGACGGGCCACAGCTATGAGCCCGTACGCCAAGGGAACGGGTCATTGCTGCTGCTGTCTGTAGAGGGCTGCGACGCCGGTGCCTGCGCGCCAGGCGCCGGACAGGACGGCACTGCATGCTGCACATGAGAGCAGGCCGCAGGCAACAGCGCGCACCTTGACCGCAGACGCAACCGTGGCCACCCGCTCGCGCCCATCCCCCGGCACCTGCCGCGCTGCGAGTCCCCTGTTGTGGACGTCGCAAGCAGGAGGGCTCAGTATACGGGTCATCGTTCGCATGTCAAGCAAAGTAGCCCCTGCTGGGTGCCCTGCACCTTATGCCTTCCCACGCATGTGGCTGAGCCGCCCCGCCCATGCGGCGCGCGACACCGCACGCATGGAAACGTCCGCCGCGCAGCGCGCCGCGCGCGGCCGGGGCCACGGCCGCGCGGGCGCCCGTCGCGCCGCGCTGCACACGGCCGCCTGCAGCGCCGAGCAGCGCGCCATGCGCAGCCGCGGCCGCGGCCGGGCGGGCGCCGGCGCGCCTTGTTGTACACGCCGGCCTGCAGCGCCTCCAGCAGCGTGCTCTTGCCGTGGAAGCCGCCGCCGACGACGAGCGTCACGCCGGCGCGCACGCCCAGGCCGCGCACGCGCCCCGCGTTGGGCAGGTCCAGCTCGGCCGCCAGCGCGGCCGGCGCAGCAAAGGGCACCGCGTCGCCGGCGGGCATCGGCGCGTCGCTCGCGCCCGAGCGCCTGCCGCGCCGCGGCCCGGGCGGCGTGACGCGGCCGCGCGGCGCGGGAGCATGCACTCGGTTTCCCGAGCTCCCTGCTTGTTTGCAGGACGGCACAGGGCCCAAGGCAGCTTTGTCTGCAGTGGCCAATGCGGAGCAGGCACGGTGCCACTGAGTGGCGCACCTGAAGCGCCCAAGGCTCGGCAACCCGCTCCTTTAGCGATAAAGAGCATATCTGAGCCTAGCATGCATGACAGCCTACTGATGTCGCTCAAACAGGCGCAACCACCGACTCAGTCGCCCTCGTAATATTGTCAGACACGCCTTTGATATAACAAGGCATCTTCGCCCAGAGGGGCGTGCCGGGGCAGAACAGCGCCGTCGCCGACAAATGCGATCAGCCCGAGGCCCGGCAGCGCGTCGCGCAGGGCCTGCGTGTCCTGTCCGCGCAACTCCCCCTGTTGGCGGCGCCGCGCAGCTGCGCAACGCGCTGTGCGGCCCCTCGCCTGCCCGCAAGGCTTTGCGGCGGCCTGGTCTAGAGCGCGTTTGCTGATGTGCATACAGAGGTGCATGCATGCCGCACCACAAAGATTGATGAAGCCGCCAGGGCACCCTGTTGAGCGCATCCAGCATGCCTAAGTTGACTGCCACGGTGGGTGACTCCCCATGCAGGCGCTCGTTGGCCGCTGCCTGCTCGCCGACGGTCCCCACTGCGGCAGGCAGCCCTACCTACTTTACACCATGAACTCAGCCTGTGACCCTGGGTAACAGCAACCAATCGTAAAAAGCAGCGCGGCCGCGCACCTCCACGCACTCCACATGTGCCGCCACGGCCCGCGCGTCCAGCGACGCGTAGAGCAGCCCCGCGCGCACGTACCTGCCAGGGCGCGACGCTGTTCGGGGCGGGCCGCGTGCGCCGGGGCGCGGCGGCGGCGGCGCCGCGGTAGCGCGGCTGCCAGTGCCACCGCCCTGTCACGGCTGGAGGGGCGGCTGTAAGGCTTGGGTGGACCTGTAATGGGCAGCAGACAGTGAAATGGCTCGAACAGCCTCGAAGTGTGCGCGTCACCCAGGGCGCGCGCTCGGGCGAGCATGCGCCGCGGGCGGGCAGCGCACCGGGGCAGGTTCTGGCACAGGATCTGCGCAGCCCACTGGCCGAGGATGGAGCGGCCGCGCGCCGGCAGCGCGACCGTGAAGCGCGCCTCCACCGCGCCCTGCGCCCCATCGCATACCCTCACCACCTCGTGGTCCACCCTTACATATTTGACAACGGGAGCACGCACTGCACGCTGGGCATTGCCTGAAACAAGCTTGTGCAGGCAATGTATAGCAGGCATGCCTCTGCACATCCACAGAATGGCAGGCGCCGCCCACCCCGCCGCACCCTGCCTCCATACCAAGTCGCCCCACCCATGCAGCCTGAGCGGGGCTGCCATCCCCGGCGCAGCCGAGGGCGGCGCCGCGCACCTGGTCATCGAGGAGCACCGATGTGCGTTCCAAGACGTGCTGGCCCGGCAGGTCCACCGTCATCTCGCCGCCCTTCTGCTCCGCCCGGCGGACAGCCCAATGAGGCCGCATGGAACGGGCCAGCATGCGATGTGGTCATTCTCATGCTCGTGCAACAAATTGTGCAAAAATCGTGATGCTGACAGATATGCCACAGCCAGACGGCCAGAGCTCGTGCGTCTGCGCTTCACAGAAGAAAATGAACCTCCCATGCGCACTACAGAGGCTGCAGCGGCCAGCGCCCGGCGGGCCGGGCGCGCGCCTCGCCATGCCAGCCGCCGGCCTGCGCCCGCGCATCAGCGCCGGCGCGCGCGACGGCGGCGCCAAACGCGCGCGTCAGGAAGTCACACAGCGCGACGCGGCGCACGCGCGACGCGCGCAGTGCCGCAGGCAGGGCGGCCACCTCAGCAGGGACCTGCGCAGCCAGCGGGAGACACTCGGTGCATGCTAGCCCTAACCCTACCCTACCCTACCTTATATAGGCAGCCGCCGGCAGCGCCGCCACCTCAGCAGGGACCTGCGCAGCCGTAGGAGATACTCTGTGCTTGCTTGCTTTGGCCGCGGCTGTAATTGGCAAGGATGCTGCACGCGATGACTTCTGGCAGGGCTGCAGGCTCGTGGGTTGTCTGCTGCTGCCGGGTGGCGCGGCGCGGGCACTTACAAAACGAACTGAGTGGCAGCGGCGCTGTCAGGGGCTGGTAGCTGACAAACTCCAGGCTGCCCACGCAACATGTAATTGCTTGTGCAAAATGCATTCATTTGCATAGCTGCAACATTTGCATTAGTCCCGCATATGTGCAGGGGGGCTGATGCGGCAGCTGCAGATTGTGCTGCTTATCATGCATAATCTCCTGCCTAGCTGCATGTCAAGCATTTCTTCCTGTCAGCGCCCCACAAGGTGTGCAGGCAGCTCTGGCGCACTGGAAAAGAGGTAAGCACTGTCTTGACGCCCGGCAAGACCGCAGCTTCCCGACCTGCACGCGGCAGCGCGAGGGCGCGGCGTACGGGTCGGACTGCGCCCGGTCGAGCACAAAGAGGAAGTCCGGGAAGGCCCAGGCGCCCTCAACGTCATGGTATGCCGGGTACGGCCGCCCCTCGCGGTCGCGCAGCGCGCGCTCCAGCTCCTGTGCGCTGCCCTGCGCGCCGCGCCTGGCGCCGCCGGCGTCGCCCGCGCCGCCACCGCCGCCTCCGCTTGGACCGCCGTTGTCATAGCCGCCTGTGCCGGCCCGGTTTTGTGTGAACTGGTCGCACTTGCGATGCACACTGGCACTTGCTGGATGTCTGTTTTCAAGGCAGTGACTCGTGTGCCAACTGAATTGCCAGCACTTGAGAGCTTTGACAGCTACCTGGGCCTCAGGCACTGGCAAGTGCCTCAGCGTTTGGCAGTGGTCCCTCACCGCGGTCGCCGCCTCGTCCGCCCCGCCCGCCGCGGCCCCTCCCACCGTACAGCTCCTTGTAGTACTGGCCCCGGCCGCGCCCACGCCCAGACATCGCGGCTGGTGCGCCGCGCAGCTGGGTATCTGGTGCAATGTAGCCACTATTCGAGGGAGCTTTGCAACTCAGGCCAGCCGCAGGGGGCCGCACACTCCAATCAGGTGGGCAACGAGGGTTGCTGTGAGCCAATTGCATGCACAAGCCGCTGCCTCGCGGCTAGCAGCCTTGCATGCCTCGAACCGGCAACCTGCACAGAGACTGCAGTGTGAGCATGACACAGAAGTGTGCGCTCATACACAGCGGCTTCCTGCGGTCTTCTTCTCTGGGCAATGTAGCATGCGCAGCATGCAGCCAAATTAGAGCACACACAAGTCAGCGGCACACAGTGAGCTTTCGGCTTTCAAGCTCAGTGGAGACAATGGGGAGCCTTGAAGCCGCTATGAGGCACACCGGCGCCAGGCAGCCTTGACGCGGCAGCGCTCGTGGCATGGCCCTTGCTTGGAGCCCTGCAGCGATCGACCAGAGCTGCAGGCGTGCTCTTGCCCCTGCTACATTTGTACTCTGAGCTGCAGCATCGTACAGCTCACATCCGGGCGCACATGCAGGGCGGTAACTGGCGCGTGGAGGCCCGGCGCGCAGCCGCGTCGGAGGGCCTGCACAGCCGCACAGGCGTCTTGCAGGGCAGATGCACAACACAGCTGGTGCCGGCCTACCTGCGCAGGCTCTGCGCGGCGTGCCGTACGCCAGGTGCGTCACGTCCGAGCAATCCGTGCTGCTGCTGGCTTGGCTGTCTGCATGTGCCCTCTCTGCGTGTTCCCCTTGACTGCGCAACAACTTGGACGAGGCTGAGCTTGGTTGTACAGACCAGCACACCAGCCGGTGGCACCTGGCTAGAAACGCGCATGCGGCAGGCTCCCTAGTTGTGTGAAGCTGCAGTCGCCTTGGAGGTGCTATATGAAAACGCGTGACGACACGGTAGCAGCCAAGCAGGCACCGGGACGGACGCGACGATGGTGCAGCGGCCAGAGTGCATGGAGAGGCCTGCTCTGTGGCTGTGTACGTGACCCAGCTTGGTCTGCGGAACTGGCCGCTTGCAGAGGCAGCAGTTTGGGCGGAGGCGCAAGGAGGCGCCGGGACGGGCAGCTGTCTGGCTGGCGAGCTGGACACGTAGGACGGGTTGCCTAGCCGGCCAGCAAGCGGTGGCGTCTATGCCCCAGGCCGGCCTGCCACCCGCGTCGACCGCCGTGAGCGCAGCTGTGTATGGCGCGCCAGGCCCGGCGGCCGCGCGAGGCGGCGCCGGCGCGCCCGGGCGCGCTGCCGGACGTGCTGGCGAGCCAGGACTTTGCGGGGCAGCTGGAGGTCTTCTTCGACAACGGCGCCGACCCCGACGCGACCGTGATCACCATCTCGGGGCCCTCGCACGACAACCTGCTGCTGCAGCTCACCGGCGCGTTCAATGTGCTGGAGCTCACCGTGGCCTCAGCCTCCATCCAGGCCGACGAGGACGGCGGCGTGCTGGACGTGTTCCGGGTCACCAACCGCGCGGATGAGAAGGCGCGCGCGCTCGAGCTGGGGTAGGATGACCTAGGGTAAGGCTAGTGTCTATCGCGAGTGCGGGCCGTGGCGCCGGTCCTCGGAACCCAGGGCTAGGCATGTTACGGCCCTCCTGCCTCAGGCCCCGAGGCGGGCTGCCTGGGCGTCAGGCTTGGGGACGGCCGGGGCAGGGCGGCGTTGGTGTGGCCTCGGCGCATGCTGTCACTGCTGTCACGGCAGGGCGGCCGGGCGACTGCTGTGGCCGCGGCCTGCTTCTCGCGCGTCGATGGTGCTGCATGCATGGCAAGGCCCAGCACACCGGCCAGGGCCGAGCGCAGCCTGCCCGTGCTCAGAGCGTGCAGTCTGAGCAAGTATAAATGGCTTGGGGTTCCTGTGCGCCGCCCAGCAAGCTGCTTTTGCTGTTGGGTGCCTCCTCCAGGTGCTTCACGGGCGAGCGCATGCCCCTGTGTGTGCTGCTGCTCCTTGCCAACGCGCGCCGTGCAGGGCAGGTGCCAGAGGGGCAGTGGGATGGCATCCGCCAGGCGATCCTGCAGATGTGCGCCACGAGCAGCCGCTCGTCCAAGCCGGCCATCTATGGCGGCCAGATTGCGAGCGACACGGTCAGCTCAAATGCACCACTGCGCGAAGGTGCGCTGCCTCAGCATGATGTGCGCGAGCGCTCACGGCGCTCCCTGCGTGCCCTGGATTGTGCGGTATCTGTCGGGGTGCAGCATGCTCGACGGGCTGCATCAGCGCATAGGGCGCACAGCGCTGTACAGTGTGTGTGAGAAGCGCGTGGAGGCTCCTGCGAAGAAGAAGGGAATATGTAGAGGGCTGAGTGCTGCGCAGGCTCGGCCAGCGAGATTGAGGCCGCGGCGGCGGACATGGCGGCCGCGGCGTCGGCGTTGGTCTACATCGAGCGCGAGCTCACGCGTTTAGTGAAGACGAAGGCACGCCCCCAGTGCGGCACAGGACGCCCGATTCTCCACAGCTGATGAATCTCCAGGGGCCAATCTCACTCACTGTGACTATGGTGTTGGGCGTGGCCGCCGACCAACACCGAGTGTGATCAGCCCGACGCGCTGCTCAGGGGCATGGGGCGCGCGTGCGGGTGAGCAGGGAGACAGAGCGCAGCTCTGGTCTGCAAAACAACGTGCAGGCCTGGAGATTGGGGACATGGCGGTACGGTGTGAGTCCAGCCTCAGCGGGAGCGCGCGTGCGCGCGCAGCCGCAGGACAAGGCGGCCGTGGCGGGCCGCGAGACGGAGCGCACCGAGGCGGCCGCGCAGCTGGAGCGCAAGATGGCGGCAATGGAGGCGGTGCTGGCCACGCGGCGGCAGCCGGCCGGCGAGGCGCCCAAGCCGGAGGCCGCGCGCGGGCCTGGCGCCGACCTGCGCTTCCAGGCGCGCTCTAGGGTTTAGGTCATTAGTTATGCATGGACTCGTGGCCGCGCAGAGACGTCGGCGGGGTCTACCGCTTCGTGCCTGGTGTTGCGATGGCTGAGGGCGTGTGTAGCAATCCTCAGGAGCACTTGATCCAAGTCGCTCTGACTGTGAGCAGCTGTGCAGGGTAAAAGCGGACCCTGCGAGGTTCTGGCCCAGCATTGCAGCACAGGTACATAGCTGATGGTCTGTGCACGAAGGCGCGCAGCATGGCGGGGCGACGGCGTCGGGGCCCGCGAGCGGCAGCGGCTACGAGATCATCCTGCAGGGCTTCAACTGGGAGTCCCACCGCCAGCCCTGGTACAACGTGCGCCACAGGCTTCTGCATGAAACGTCAGCCGCTGCGGGGTGGCCGTCCAGCGCTGCGAGGCTTCTTGGCACGGTGATTGTGTGCTCCCATGCTGTGATGTCTTCCTATCTTGGGACCAAGCCGTCCCGACACCTCGGCAGAGCGTTCGGGGGGCCGCAGCCGCGATTGCTGCAGGAGCAAAGCCTGACGGCGCGCCCGAGCGCGCAGGTGCTGAGGGAACAGGTTCCCAAGATCGCGGACGACGGCATCACCGTGCTGTGGCTGCCGCCGCCCAGCGACAGCGTCAGCCCGCAGGGTTACCTGCCGCGCGACCTGTACGACCTCGACTCGGCTTACGGCTCGGAGGTACACCCGCGCTCCAACACAGTGCCTGCCTTCCCTGTTTGCAGATCTTACTTTGTGCAGGGTGACGCAACGGCCGCTGACTAGCACAATGTTGTTTCTAGGCTCTCTTACATTGTATTCCAATATGCCCGCTCGGACTGATGCCTGCAATATCGAGGGGTCCTGCACAGGCGCTCCTGTTGACTGGCATGGTCTCAGTCGCATGGCCCGTGCTGCAGCAGCACGAGCTGTGGACTGCTGTGAGTGAGCGTGAAGGGAATGGGGAGAATGTGATGAGGCTGGGGCTGTTGCGGACTGCGGAAGACAGCAGTGCCGCTGGGCCGCGGCAGGGCGAGCTGCGGGAGCTGATCCGGGAGCTGCACGACCGCGGGCTCAAGGCGGTGGCCGACATCGTCATCAACCACCGCTGCGCGCACTTCCAGGCGCGCCGCGATCACCACACCCTGAAACTACTTGCTTAGGTGTGGATAGATGTAGGTCCTGGCGGCATCGAGTGGGCACCGGCCTGATAGTTGAGGGCATGCAGGGCCAGGCTGCACCTCATGTGCGAGTGCTTGGACTTGCCTGCATTGCGGTTACTGGTGCTCCTGTGTCGATGCCTGTTAGAAAGATACCAGCGCTGCACGCACACAAAAGGACACACTCAATGAGATAGGGTGATAGCCCGGGCTCTTTGCAGCAAGGCCGCCGCACTGCTGCACCACAGCATGCCCCCCAGCTGCCTGGCACTGAACAGGCGCCGTGAGCCGCACAAGTGTCCGGGCGCCGCAGGACGAGGCGGGGCGCTGGAACAGGTTTGGCGGCCGGCTGCCCTGGGACCAGTCTGCCATCTGCTGCAACAACGGCGTGATCGGCGGCACCGGGCGCCACAAGACGGGCGAGGACTATGTGGCCGCGCCCAACATCGACCACACGCAGGCGTGGCTGCGGCCGCGGCTCCTTTGTCAAGGCTGCTGCTGATTGGGTGACCTACATGCGCACCGTTGGGTCTATTGTCCCATATCCACGCATGTCTCCAGCTGCCAGCCGGGGCCGCTCGTGGGCGGCGGCGAGGACTTTGCAGTGCTGCTGGACAGGTCAGGCACTTGCAGCAGGTGCCTGAGGTAGCTTCACTGAAGCTGGCATGGCACGGTGTGAGGGGCGGCTGCGCGGCGCAGCAAGCCGTGCGGGAGGACATCAAGGGGTGGCTGAAGTGGCTGCGCAACTCCATCGGCTTCGATGGCTGGCGCTTCGACTTTGTCAAGGGCTACAGTGCGCCCCCGTTCCGGCCCCTGCCCGTGGCGGACGCTGCGGCCGTGCTGTGGCAGAGGCATGCAGTGGATGAACGAGCAAGCGAGCGTGAGTCAAGATGTACTCGGTAGCGTATACGCCCACAGTCACAGCTTGCTCTTGCTCTTGCTCTTGCTCTGCCAAAAAGATGCTTACTCTGCAAATGCTCTGCAGATGCTGCAAGTGCTGTTACTGGTAGGGTATGGTAGGGTGCTGTATTTTAGTAACTACCCTAACCCTAACAAGTGTGCAAACCCTAAACGTACCCGCAGGCGGCGAGTTCGTGAAGGAGTACCTGGACGCGACGGTGCCGGAGATGGCGTTTGGCGAGTTCTGGGACACGTGCGAGTACGCGGACGGCGTGCTCAACTACAACCAGGACGCGCACCGCCAGCGCACCGTCAACTGGTGCGACCGCACCGGCGGCACGGCCTCCGCCTTCGACTTCACCACGAAGGGTGCGCCCGGGCCCTCCCGCTTCCTGGATTCATGCATGGCGCCCAGCGCCGGGACAGACCCTTGCAAAGGCAGAGTCTCAACAGGAACGCATGTGTCCAGCTTGTCATGTGCGTCACATGCAAAGGGAGTTCTGCTCTGAGCTGCAGAAGCGGGACAGGTCCCAATTCTTGGCGACATGCTCGACGATGCATGCGCCAGGCACTGTCCAACCCATACAGCAGTATAGAGCATCACTGCACTGAGAGCATCGGCGTCAGCCCTGTGTGACCCCTGGTGCGGCGCTTGGCCGGCAGAGCAGCGCTGCGGCCGATGCTGATGCAGGCCTGGGGTGCACTGGCCGCAGGCATCCTGCAGGAGGCCATGAGCCGCGGGGAGTACTGGCGCCTGGTGGACAGCCAGGGGCGGCCGCCCGGTCTGCTCGGCATGTGGCCCAGCCGCGCCATAACCTTCATCGAGGCGCGCCCCCACCGGTCTGCAACGCAAGGGCGTTGTTGTGTAGGCTATGGCAGTGGTGGGTCTTGCTGTGCAGCCAGCGCACTGGCAGCTTGAAGTGTGTGCGGGTGCATGTAAGGATATGTGCGGGTGCATGTAAGGGAGGCAGGCGATGGCGGCGCTGATGCTGTTGGTGGAATGCCGTGCCAATGTGGTGCTCAATGACCTAAACTTGTGTGCTTGCCAGAGTGCTGTGGGGGTGTGTGCATGCGCCGCCCAGCCAACTCTGAGGACCAGCGGCGTCGCTGCCGCTGCCACCTGCGCGACTTCCCAGGGCGCGCGCAGACAGGTGCCCGGCGGCCGAGTGACGCGCGCGCCGCGCGCGCGCGCAGAACCACGACACCGGCTCCACGCTGAACCACTGGCCATTCCCGTGGAATCACCTGCATGAGGGCTACGCGTACATCCTGACGCACCCCGGCACGCCCACCATCTTCTACGACCACTGGGTCGCGGACGGCCTGGGCGCCGCCATCCGCGAGCTCGTCCGCATCCGCGAGCGCAACGGCCTGCACTGCCGCTCCAAGGCGCGCCCCGGGCCCGCCCGGCGCCGCGCGCCCGGCCCGGGCTCCGTGAACAGGCCCGCGCGGCGCGGCCTGCTGATCAGCTCGCACATGTCCAATGAGTAATCACACCTGCGCGTCCGCATTCACAACAGGGGGCTCCGCCAGGAAGTACGCTGCCTGGCCCTCGTGCCCCACCGCTCAATGCCGGGCCTGACGGCGTTCTGCAGCTCGCTCAGCTCCGACGTCTGCACGGCCTGACCGTGGCAGTGGTGATTGGTGAGCACCACAGCCTGTGTGGCATTGCTCAGCAATCACCACATACGCTGCCGACAGTCCACACCCCGCGCCTGCACGGCCTACCCTGACCCTAACCCCCGCAGGTGATCGTGCGGAAGTCGGCGGCGGCGCTGTACGCGGCCACGGTCGACAACAAGGTGGCCATGAAGGTGGGCGCCGCGGACTGGTCGCCGGCCGCCGACGACGTGCAGGCGCGCAGCGCCGCCGCAGCGGCGGCACCCTGCGCAGCACGCTGCGCCGCGCGCTGCTGCCGCCTCAATGCTGGCCCCTGCGCAGCACCGCCCTCGTGCCAACGGCGCAGACGGGCTATGCCGCTGGGCAACTGCTATGGTCTTCCTGGCTGACACTTTGGCAGACCCTTGCATACTTCTTACTTATTTGTGTTAAAACGTTTCTCCAACGACACTTGTAACCATGCTGATGCGGACCGTGCGCTGGGGCGGTTGCGTGTCATCCGGTGTCTGCAGCAGTCTGCCGGCGTCTTGATGCGCTGGCGCGTGCCGCAGGTGGGCCAGAAGGAGTGGAAGCTTGCGGCCTCAGGCCCGCAGTTTGCTGTCTGGGAGGCCGTGCTGTGAAGGGAGGCTGGCAGCGCGCCGCCGCCTGACACTGATACGCTTGTAGGCGGCAGACCTGGGCCAGCTGAGGCGGTGGTTGCGGACCTCTTCTGTAGCACCCGCCTGTCGTGCAGGCTGCGTGCTGGTCTGCTGTGATCTTAGAACTGCTGAATCCGCTTAGAATTTGATCCCTTGTGGAGCATCCAGCTTTATGGGTGCTGCTGTGAGGGATGAAGGGCCGCGCATGAAGTGCAATGCATGTCTGCCGCGAGTTAGCGTGTGCTTAGCGTACCTTACAGGGGCTGTGTGCCTGTGTCTGCTGCACTTGCGGGGGGAGCGTCTGCCGCGCCACCTACTTCGGGTGTGCATTGACTGGTCAAGTTGTTAAGGCCAGCCGCATTGCCAGTGTGATGGTGCGCTCCCTGTATCAGCTTATGCCGCAGGTAGATAGCAGATAGACAAGCGGCAGCCTCCATTATGGCCTGCCATGCTACCCTACAGGTTCTCTTACCCCAGGAACCCGCCTGCTGCTTGCACACTTCTGTTGGCAGACGCGACTCACTAGAGGCTTGGCACACGCTTACTCACACACGGTCGGTATTCCAAGGCACGACGCTGAGTGAGCGTGTGCGCGTGCCGTGCAGCGCCGTTGCTGCGACGCTGAGCCACTTTGTCCAAAGTACACGGTAAGGAATGGAGGTGGGGCGTGGGTTTTGTCGAGCTGCAGCGCAAGTGTGACGGGCGCCGCGCGCCTCTCCTTGCAGAGTGCACTTGCCAGCCTTCTGCCTGCTGGGCACTCACCTTTTCAGCCTGTGCAGGGTGTACACGCAACGCCTAGCAGCCCCGCTGCCCCTGAAAGCAGTGCCCTCGTGTCGCAGGATCAAGCCCAGATCGGCTGCATTCGACTTGAGAGTGCCCATCAGGCGACGGGCTCGGCGGTCAGGGTGGTGAAGTCTGCCTGCTGGGCTTAACACGGCGTCGGGCTCATCTCGGTGCGCAACCCCTCGCTTTGCTGCCTTGCGGACATCCTCGCCAATGCCCGGCCCTCTTGCCCAAGGGGCAAGATGTGGCCCACCGTCCAGGTAGTGCAAACCACAGGGCAGAAGACCTCAGCGTACGCCATATGCGCAGGCACGCAGCGCGATGGAAGAGCGCAACGGCGAGGCAGTGAGCACTGGCGCTGCGGAGCGGACCGAGCTGATGTCGCCAACGAAGGGACCAGCGCGTGTGACCTATGACTTGCGCGCTGAGGCGTGCCAGCCTGCGCCGCGCTCGCACAAGAGTGAGCCCGGCTCTTTGCGGCTTTGCTCGACCTGCAGGACTGTGAGCGGACCTGCAGTGAGGGGTATGCTCCCCGCGCTGGGTGCCGCGCGCTGGCCCCTGCCTTCCAGCACATCTCTTGGGTAGTGACTACAGTGTGATTATGCATTGCGAGCATGTCTAGCAGGCCTGCGTGTCTGCAGAAGGTCAGAGCTCACTGCGTGTGCTGTCGCGCAGCGGCCCCCGGTGCCAAGCGGCCGTCCCGCCTCCCGAAGGATCGCCCTGCGCAGCTGGTGCGCACCCTGTCCTTGCATGCACTGCTGGAGATGCCCTGGCTGTATGGAGTAGAAAGTTTTCTCACGCTGCATTGGTGGAGGTGTGGTCTGTAGAGCGCTCGCTCTTCCTTTGTCCAGCATGCAACAGCTCTGCCTGGTTAAGTTTGCGAGTGCTGCTTATTTAAGCACAGTGGGTGCGTGTCATAGCAGCACACTGCATGTCATGGGGCGTGCAGCCAACATCACACTTTGCCTGAGTGTGAGGGACCTTGCAGCCCCCGCAGTCAGGCCATTGCTGCTAAGAAGCAATGCGCCCCTGCAAGCCTGCCTCCAAGCCCGGCCTGAAGTGCGCACTCAGCTGGCCAATTACTTTGCACAAGCGCTTGACTGCTCGAGCTGGATGCCGGCGCGTAGACCGCGGCGGCGCTGGCGGCACTTGAGTCGGCCACAAAGAAGATGAACCGCTTGTCGTCTGCGGCATCGTGGACCAGCTCGACAAGCTCGGAGTCCAGCTACGACGGGCGCACCCGCGGCTCCACACATGCTGCACTGCACAGCGCCGGCGACCGCAGCGCGGCTAGGCACGGCGCAAGCGCGAGCGAGCCGCTCGCGGCAGTACAAGGCCTGCTCAAGGCGCGCGCATGCCCTCCCTGCCCCACCTGCATGGTAAACCAGCAGGGCAGCTTGTGCACATGCTTCCTTGTGACATGATCATTTTTTTAAGCATGCGTGGCTTTCTTGCTGCATGTGTGGCGCCTTGCAGGATTGCCTGGTGTGCAAGCAAGCCATCCTTACCCTTTCTGGACGAAACACCCCGCGGTGGCAGGGTGCAGCATGCTGAAATGGGTGGCAGGGCCGACATGCAAAGCAGAGCTGTCATCTTACCATGCGGCACTGCACTTCATTTGCCGTGCAGCATGTGACTCTTGCACCTGCAATGTACCGCCATCATTTGAAGGCTGAGCAGACTGCTGTGTGCCGCCCCGCAGGCCTACTGGGGCCGCGTCGCGGGGCCCGGCAACGCCGCGCGTGCAGTGGCGCCGCCGCCGCGGGCCGCGGCGGCCGCGCAGCTGTCCGTGGACCAGCTGCTGGATCAGCCGCTGGTGACCGACGCCGGCGAGCTGCTGCGCCGCCAGTCGGAGTTTGTGGCGATCCGCGCCGCGCAGGGCGTCGCGGAGGCGGACGCGCATGTGCGGCGCCTAGCCTCTCCTGCTCTGGGCTGCATTGGGCTGGGCTGAGGTTGTGAGTAGCATTGCTGGCATGCTGGTGTTTAGAAAGAGCCTGCTACCAACGTGTGCGGTGGTAGATCTGGCGTGCGTCAGATCTGCCCATATTTAGAGCTGCCATTTGGCAGCTCTATCTACTGCATTTCCACTGTTGGTTCACTCAACAAGCACGCTCTGCTCTGCTGTCTTTTGAACCAGTGAATGCAGTGCAGCCTAAGAGCTGGTCTGATGCCTAATGCATGCCCTTGCACTCGGCCATAAGTGGCAGTGCATAAAGCATGTCTGTCCTCAGAGCGAGCGAGTGGGTGTGTCTTCTGACCGCCGCATGCGCGCACAGGCTGAATGGGTCAAGCAGCTGTGGTGGCACCCGGACCGCGAAGCTTGGGTGCCGCCCGTGCCGACCGGGCCGCTGGCGCTCCCGCCGGACGTGCTGGCCGATGCGCTGGACGCCGGCTGGTGGTACAGACGACTCGGGGGCCGTGCATGCAGCTGACTGTGACAGACTAGGGCGGCAGTGCCTTACCGCGCGGCTGTCGGGGGGATGCATCAACGGTGAGGTGCATATGCTGTGACCATACAGGAAGTGGCACGCCCCTTCAGCACCCCAGGCCCATGCTGCTCGGGGCTGCTGGCCGTGGCTGGGTGCGTGAGTTGGCTGGAGTGCATTGGCACGAGCGCGCCTCTTATCAAGCTCAGGCCTTGACGGTTGTTGACAGCGCCAGCGCTGGCTGTTGTGCCAGTAGGCTTTCAAGCTTGCAGTTGAGTGCGCGCGTGAACAGTGAAGTGCATTGAAGTTGTCAGCACTTTTGCCAGCGCACGTGAGGTGCATGGTTACACACCGGGCTGAGCATCTGTTGCCCTGCTTTTTTAGCGTGCTTGGAGCGTGCAATGCATCTGATGCTCACCGGCCTGACCACGCAATTGAGCTTGGCGCTGCTTTTGTGAAAGCGCGCGATAGGAGAGAGCCATGAGGAGGGGTAAGGTACTTGGGGTCACAAATATTGTAACAGGTGTGAGATGCTGCTCAGCACATATGCTCAGGTCGTGCTGCTCACCACAAATGCAGCACGCAGCCAAAAACTGCCATGCACGATAGCACAGCCACACGCAAAGGCTCCCACTCCGGGCCGGGCCGAATATCCTCGCAGCCGCTCAAAGAGGACGCTCGCGCATGTCAACTTGGCTGGCAAGCCTGGGGCTGTGCCCTGGGCCCATGCGAAGCGCTTGGCTCGGCGTCATTGCACATTGCTGTAAAGGCTGCAGCTCTTGCACTCCTGCACCGTTGCTTTTCAGACTTGTGCTGCGCTGAAACATGCGTGCTCCGCCGCAGCCTGCCCTGCTACAGCTGCCGTCTCCAAGGCCTGCTTTACTGATTCTGCTTGGCAGAGGGCCTCGATGGGGTACGCCCTGACGCGCCCGCGACGCCGGTGACCGAGCAGTGAGCGTGAAAGGCACTACTGACGGCCGGCCTGCACAGCAGCGCGGGCCAAGGTCTGCTGGTCGGGCCGGAAGGCAATGATGCGACGCTCACAGCCGCCCAAGCGCGCGGCTGTGGCGGACACGCGCGGCTGTGGCGGGCTTGCGCACGCCTCCCGCCTGGCCGTGCGGGCCTTTGGCCGCACAATCGGACCCGCTGCGGTCAAGTCGTTGAACACGTCCCTCACGGCGCCGCCGGGCGGGCCGGCCTTGGCCGCGCCCGCCAGCGGCTCCAGCGCTGGCGCGCCCGCGGTGCGGTGCGGATGCAGGGCGAGCAGGTGCGCGGAGCGTGGCGTGCATCGGCTGGCCGTGCGCGCGCCGGCGTCCCAGGCCGAGCCCGGAGTGGCGGACGAGCGGAGAGGGCGCTACTGGCAGCTCCCGTGCGGGCACTGCCGGGGCCGCAGCCGCGCGGGATGGCCGCTGTACAGACGGCCGCTCTGCAGGGGCCAGCACGCCTTGCTGCAGGGCGCTGCCCAGGGAGCGCCCGCCGCCCCGGCAGCCCCGGGGCGCCGTGGCGCGTGGCTGGTCGCGCCGTGGAGGACCGAGGGGCGCCCACCTGGGATGCGCTTTGGCTCGGCAAATTGATGCGCTAGGCAGCACATACATGCCGGCGTTGAGTCTAAACAACTGACCCTTGAAGGGTCAGCCAGGGCTTCTCTCCAGCTCGCAGGTCAGCAAAGCTCACGCACACTTGCCGCTCTCAAGCCGTCTGCTGCGTGCCTTGAGGTCTCAGCTTTCAAGCCATCACCGCCGCCTGCGCTCGCTGCCCGCACTGAGCTCATCGCCGGCTGTGCTTGGCAACGTCTCGACGATGAGGTGCGTCCCGACCCGTCTCTGCCAGTGTCGACGATGCGTAGAGCACAGTCTGCCCTGCCGCCGGCCGGCCTGCTCAGCAGCACGCTCCGCGCTCGCCGGTGCCTTGATCACTCACATAAGCAAATGTCCGCGAGGCCGCATCTCGGACGGGTTGCCTTTGGCCTGGGGGCAACCTTGCGGCCCCCTTGCGTGCAAGAGCATCTTGAGCTGGTCAATTGCATGCACTGCCCTGCGGGCCAGCGCTTTCTGGGCGGGCTGCGCGCCTGAGGCAATGGTCGCGGCAAACCTCCCACACTCACAGCCCTTGGGGCGGCCCCGGCGGCAGGTGCACGATGGTGTTTGCCCTGCTCGCGGCAGCACTGCTGCTGGCCGCGCCGCCGGCCGTGAGCGGCGCCAAAGCGCCGCGCCGCGCCCTGCGCGCCATGGCCGCCGCGCCGCAGGCCAGCTCGCCGCCGGCCCCCTGGGCGGCGTGGGCGCTGTGGCCCGCGCGGCCGCAGGGCGCGCCGCCCAGGCGGTGGCTGCACGAGGCGGACCCCGCGCAGCCCGCGCCCAGCCCGCCGCGCACGGCGCCCGCGCCTGCGCCCGCGCCCACCGACAATCTGCCCGACCTGATGATCCCTGAGGGCCCAGCGAGCCTGGCCACGTGGTTCCGCTCCGCCGTCGACATGCGGCCGATCGGCACCCCGGTGCGCGCGCCAGCAGCGCCTGGTGGCCGGCGCAGGCGGCTTTCTTGCGTGCAGCTGACGCATGCGGGCGCGCGCCGCGCGCAGGGCGACGACGTGATGAACCTGTCGTACAGGCGCCTGGCGCTGATGCTCGACGCGCTGGAGCGGCCGCCCGAGGCCTGGCAGCAGCTGACGGACGTCGTGGATGCCTTCGGCGAGACGGTCAAGCAGGCGCGCGCGCTCGCGCGCCCGGCCCACGGCCCTGCAGCGCCAGCCCGCGCAGTGGCGCTGCGCCGGCCGGCGCCGGCGGCCGCGCGCCTGGGGCTGCTCAACCTACAGGGGGGCTGGCTAACCCTACAGCGCGCCCGGGGCTGATGCGTGCGCTGCCGGCAGGAGGTCGAGAAGCTGAGCCCGGCGCTGGGCGGGCTGATCCACCTGCACGAGCCCGAGTTCGTGAAGGTACACGGCACATCCGTCGCAATCCACCACCACCTTGCGGGCGTCGGGGCCACCGGGCTGGACGTGCAGCCCTGCCTGGTCCGCCTGGGCGCCGCCGGTGCGCCGCCGCGCGCCGAGCCTGTTCTGGCGCTGGCACGGCAGGGCAGGGCGCGTGCTGCCCTGGGCGCAGCGCGCGCTGCTGCGCGCCGTGCTCTGCGCTGTGCGCCCTGCTCGCACGCCGCCCGCGCGCCCCATCACTCACGCGCGCGCGCCGGGCGGCAGGCGCCGTCGTGGCCCCAAGCCTGATCGACGTGTCGCCCACGGCCGTTTCGCTCGGCGCGACGGGCGCGTCCGTCAGCCCGGCGCTGATCTCGGTCGGGTGCGCCCCCGCCCCTGGCCTGACCTGCCGTGGTAGCATTGGGCCACGCCGCATTTGCATGCGCGCCGGCCGCCTGACCGCGTGGCGCGCCCGGCCCGGCTGCAGCGCGCTTCTGGCGGCTCCCTGGCATGGCCTGCCTCCCGGCGCCTCGCTGCAGCGCCTGCACGGCTGGCCAGGAGGCGACCTGTGCTCGCGCGCGGCGCGCAGGCCGAAGTTGATCAGCGTCGGCGCGTCCAGCGGGCCCGGGATCGCCAACGCCGTGGAGTTCAACCCCACGTTGATCAAGGTCGCCCCAACGTGGGAGGTGGTCCCGGCCGAGGCGGGCGTCGGCCCCGTGCTCCAGCCCGACCTGGTGAAGATTGACCCCACGCCCGGGCGCGTGGTGGTCACGCCGCCCGTGGCGCCGGGCGCCTTCGCGGCGGACCGCGCGGCCGTGCAGGCAGCCGCGCGCGCGCGCGCGCAGCCGGCGCCCTGAGCCGCGTCGGCGCGCGGGCCTGCTTCATATACTCAGAAAGCCCAGTGACGGTGGTTGGGGCTTGCCATCAGCCGGTGCCAGCGCGCCTGTGTGCGCTGTGTGGGCTCGCTGTTGGCCGTATTAATGGCCGCGCACTTGTGTGTCCGGTGTTGGGACTGCTGGTGCTGGGCTACAAGGGCGCGTCTGCACCGCGCGAGCAACTTTCCTCTGTGCGAAGGCGACGGTGTGGCACAGTGTTAACAGTGTAACTGGTTTTTTGCTATAGGTTGATGGCGGTTCATTTTCACAGGTAGGCACAAGATGTTTATGAAGGGGCTCCCACTGTTGTGACTGCCTTCTTTGCCATCACGCCAAAGGCCTCTATTTTGCTGGTGTATTGTAATAACATGTCCACGACGCGCGCAGCAGCAGCAGCCTCCACCCTCCAGGCAAAGGCAAAGGGTAGGCAGCAAATACCTCCCTGCTCAGATACAGACAGGCAGCAACAGGCCGGAGGCACAGTATTGACAACGCTCTCGCCCAGAAGAAGCAGGCAGCGGCACCCTGGG
>JAABUU010000558.1_pt1 | contig 81905 bp, 71 predicted proteins | sample 5559301 | NCBI WGS metagenome assembly JAABUU01 (sample SAMN10711884, study PRJNA513360) | rock metagenome | isolation source: Antarctica rocks | place: Antarctica: Victoria Land, Richard Nunatak white
TCGCGCTCCGTCATTCCCGTCAGCATGTCCGGCTCCCCGATACCGGTCACGCAGTGATTCGAACAAAGCCCGATTCGGGAATCCGTCAGAAACGCATGGCAGGGATTCCGTCCACACGGCCTAAGCTTGAAGCTTCGACGCAACCGCCGCTCGGTTTCCTCAACATAGGCTGCGGCAGAAGGTCGTATTCACCCCGAAGCCTGCGGAACATGCAAACTATCTCACGCTTTTCTGCAACTTTCCGTATCTGTATTGGTTGTTGCAAACACATGCGCTGAAATGTTTGGAAAGGAACTACAATGCATATCGTTCGCCTGACTGTTGCCGCCGCCGCATTGGCCTTCTGCTCTGCCGGCGTCGTGCAGGCCCAGACTTCACCGGCCCCGACGCCGTTGACCGCAAGCTGCAAGGACGGCAGCAACTGGACGGGCGCGAAGCGAACCGGCGCCTGCCGCGGTCATGGCGGCGTATTGGCATTCGGAGCCGCCGCCGGCGCCGGCGCCGCCACCGCGACGGCAACGTCCCAGGCGACGGCTACCCCGCCGGTTCAGCCGGCCGGCCGTGCGCCGTTGCAGGCGTCCACCCCGCCAGCGCAGCCGACCTCAAATGCCGCGGTCTCGTCCACCGCCGCCTCGCGTGCCAGGCCGGCCGCTCCCGGTGGCGGCGCCGGCCAGGTCTGGGTCAATGCCAGCACGAAGGTGTACCACTGCTCCAGCGACCGCTACTACGGCAAGACCAAGAGCGGCAGCTACATGACCGAGAGCGCTGCCAAGTTGGCTGGCGACAAGCCGGCGCAGGGCAAGGCCTGCACCGCGGGCTAACGTCGGTTGCGCGCCAGGTGAGCGCTACCCGGCGCGCAACGCCGCCATGATCGCGTCCGCCACCTGATCCGGCGTGCCGGCATCCTCGATCCGGATCGGGTTCTCGTCCGGCCCAGGCTCCTCGAACGCCTCGAGTTGGCTGTTCAACAGGCTGGCCGGCATGAAGTGTCCCTTCCGCGCCGCCAGCCTCTCCCGCAGCAACTCGGCTGAGGCGTGCAGGTATACCAGGCGCACGCCATCGCGGCCTCCGACCAGCCGGTCGCGGTAGCTTCGCTTGAGCGCCGAGCACGTCACCACCCCGGCCCCGTCGTCAGCCAGCCGCACGCCGATCCAGGCGGCGATGGCGTCCAGCCAAGGCCAGCGGTCTTCGTCGGTGAGCGGCGTGCCGGCGTGCATCTTGGCGACGTTTGCGGGCGGATGCAGGTCGTCGCCTTCCTGGAACGGCCAGCCAAGGCGGCGGTCCAGCGCCTCGGCGATGGTGGTCTTGCCGCTGCCCGACACGCCCATGACGATCAGCACCTGCTTGCGGAGTGCCTCCGCGTCGCTCATGCGAGGCGCGCCCAACGATGCCCGTGGTGGGCAAGCAGGCTGTCGGCCGCTGTCGGCCCGGCGCTGCCGGCTGTGTAGTGCTGCACCGGAATCGTGCCGGTCAACCAGGCATCCAGGATCGGCTGGACGACGTGCCAGCCGGCCTCGATGTTGTCGGCGCGCTGGAACAGCGTCGCGTCGCCGATCAGCACGTCGTAGAGCAGGGTTTCGTAGCCGGTGGCGCTGCCCGTGTTGAAGTAGTCGCAATAGCGCATGTCCATCGTCACCGGCCCCAGCCGCACCAGCGGCCCCGGCACCTTGGCGCTGAACTGCAGGCTGATGCCCTCGGTCGGCTGGATGTGCAGCGTCATGATGTTGGGAGCCAGGCGGTTGACCGGCGTGTCGCGGAACATCGCGAACGGCGCCTGCTTGAAATGCACCACCACCTCGGTCCGCCGTATCGCCAGGCGCTTGCCGGTGCGCAGGTAGAACGGCACCCCCGCCCAACGCCAGTTGTCGATGCCAAGCTTCATCGCGACGTAGGTTTCGGTGTTGGATGCCGGGTCCACGTCCGGTTCGGCCTGGTAGCCGGCGACGTCATGCTCGCGCACTCGTCCGACATCGTACTGCCCGCGGATCACGCAGTCGCGCACCTGGGCGCCGTTCAGCGGCCGAATCGCCTCGATCACCTTGGCCTTCTCGGCGCGCACCGCGTCGGCGTCGAAGCTGTTCGGCGCCTCCATCGCGGTCATCGCCAATAGCTGGAACATATGGTTCGGCACCATGTCGCGCAGCGCGCCGGTCGGCTCGTAGAACCGCGCCCGCGCCTCCACCCCCACCGTCTCGGCGGCGGTGATCTCGACGTAATCGATGTGGTCGCGCTGCCACAGCGGCTCGAAGATGCCGTTGCCGAAGCGCAGGGCCATGATGTTCTGCACCGTCTCCTTGCCGAGGAAATGGTCGATGCGGAAGATCTGCGTCTCGTCCAGCACCTTCAGGATGCGCGCGTTGAGCGCCTTGGCCGACGGCAGGTCGTGGCCGAACGGCTTCTCGATCACCACCCGGCGGAACGAGTCGTCGCTCTCGTCGAGCAGCTTGGCCTCGGCCAGGCGGTCGATCACCGGGCCGAAGAATCGGTCGGCGACCGCCAAATAGAACACCGCCGAAGCGCCGTCGATCCACTTGCCGATGGCCTCGAACGTCTCCGGCGCATCGAAGTCGCCGCTCTGGTAGCTCAGCCGCCGTCGCACCCAGGACAACGAGGTCTGGTCGAGGCTGCCGGGCGTCGCGTTGCCGCCGCGCTCGGCCAGGAAGCTCTGCATGTTGGCGGTCTGCAACACTCGAAACGACTCGTCGTCGCCGGCCACCCGGTCCACGCCCAAAATCCGGAAGCGGTCGTCCAGCAGCCCCGCCACCGCCAGGTTGTACAGCGCCGGCATCAGCAAGCGCCGGGTCAGGTCGCCCCCGGCGCCGAAGATCACCAGCGCCGAGGGTGGCGCCGGCGACGCGCGCAGCAGCGTCGCCGGATCGTCGGTGAGCGTCGTGTCTAGGGCGTCCATGGGGTTAGCCCTGCGCTGTGGAGGAAGATCCCTTGGCCTGATTCCGGGCGGCTTCCAGCACCTTCTCCGCGGTGAAGCCGAACTTCTTGGCGACTTCGGCGGCGGGCGCGGAGGCGCCGAAGGTGTGCATCCCGATGATCGACCCGGTCAGGCCGGCGTAGCGGTCCCATCCCATCGTCGCCGCCTGCTCGACCGCCACGCGCGCGGTGATGTGCCGGGGGAGCACGCTGAGGCGGTACTCGGGTTCCTGCTTCTCAAACTGGTCCCACGACGGCATCGACACCAGCCGCACCCGGATGCCTTCCTTCTCCAGCGTCTCGGCGGTGCCGATGATGAGACTCACCTCGCTGCCGGTTGCCATCAGGATGACCTGCGGCTCGCCGCCCGGTGAGTCATACAGCACATAGGCGCCCTTCACGAGGCCGCTGGCCGGGGCGAACTTCGTTCGGTCCAGCGTCGGCAACGCCTGGCGGGACAGGATGAGCGCGGTCGGCTCGTGGGTGAGCGACAACGCCAGCCTCCACGCCTCGGCGACTTCGTTGGCGTCGCATGGGCGGATCGTCACCAGGCCCGGCACGGCGCGCAGCGAGGCGAGCTGCTCGATCGGCTGGTGCGTCGGGCCGTCCTCGCCCACGCCGATGCTGTCATGGGTGAAGATGTAGATGACCGGCAATTCCATGATCGCCGAAAGGCGGATCGGCGCCTTCATGTAGTCGCTGAAGATCAGGAACCCGGAGGCGTAGCTGCGCAGGCCGCTGACCGCCATGCCGTTGGCGATCGACCCCATGGCGTGCTCGCGGATGCCGAAGTGCATGTTGCGGCCGTCGTAGCTGCCGAACTGGAAGCTGCCGGCGCCCTGGAACGTCATGTTGGACTTGGTCGAGGGCGCCAGGTCGGCGGCGCCGCCGATCAGCCATGGAATGTGCGGACCGACCGCGTTCAGCACCTTCTGGCTGCTGTCGCGCGAGGCGATGCCCTTGGCGTCGGCCTCGAACACCGGGATGTCCTTGTCCCAGCCCTCAGGCAGCTTGTGCTGGTTGATCTGGTCGAGTTCGGTGGCGAGTTGGGGATACTCGGCGCGGTAGCGGGCGAGCAGCGCCTCCCAATCGGCCGACATCTTGGCGCCGCGCGCGCCCATCTTGGCCTTGAACTGCGCCATGACGCCGTCCGGCACCAGGAACTGCGCGTCCTCGGGCCAGCCGTAGGAACGCTTGGCGCCCTTGATCTCCTCCTCGCCCAGCGGCTCGCCGTGCGCCTCGCGGGTACCAGCCTTCTTGGGCGCGCCGAAACCGATCGTGCTGTGCACCACGATCATGCTGGGACGGTCGACGATGCCTTTCGCGGCCTCCAGGGCGCTCAGCACGGCGGCGGTGTCGTTGGCCTCGTCGACGTGCTGCACATGCCAGCCGTACGCGGCAAAGCGCGCGCCGACATCCTCGCTGAACGCCAGGCTGGTGCTGCCCTCGATGGTGATGCGGTTGCTGTCGTAGATCCAGGTGAGGTTGCCGAGCTTGAGGTGGCCGGCGGTGGAGGCGGCCTCGGAGGCGACGCCCTCGTTCATGTCGCCGTCGCCGCACAGCACCCAGACGTGGTGGTTGAACAGCTCGAAACCCGGCTTGTTGTAGCGGGCGGCGAAGGCGCGCTCGGCGACCGCGATGCCGACCGAGCTGCCGCAACCCTGCCCCAGCGGCCCGGTCGTGGTCTCGACGCCGGTGGTCATGCGGTATTCGGGATGGCCCGGCGTGCGGCTCGACAACTGGCGGAACTGCTTGATGTCGTCGAGGCTGACCGCCTCGGTGCCGTCTGGGTTCTTCACGTCGGCCAGATGCAGCAGCGAGTACAGCAGCATGGAGGCGTGGCCGACCGAGAGCACGAAGCGGTCGCGGTTCGGCCAGTCCGGCTTGGCGGGGTCGTAGTTCAGCATGTCCTGCCAGAGCGTGTAGGCGACCGGAGCCAGGCCCATCGGCGTGCCGGGATGGCCGGACTTGGCCTTCTGCACCGCATCCATCGACAGGGTGCGGATGGTGTTGATGGCGGTCTGGTCGATGCCGTCGGTCTGGGTGGTCATGCCGATTTCCCCTGATGTGCCATTTGCGCGCAGACATAACTCAACAACCCGTACCGTGCCAACGCGCCCGGCACTATGCCGTGCCACAGATGTGCGATCACTTTGACAGAAGTGCTTGCCTTCGAGGATATGGCGGAATAGTGACCGCCATGGAAAAATCGGCGGCCGGACCCATCCGCCTCGTGGTCACCGACGTGGACGGCACGCTGGTGCGCGCGGACAAGACGCTGGCGCCTGAAACCATCGCGGCGGTGCAGGCGCTGCGCCGTCACGGCATCAAGTTCTGCCTGGTCAGCAGCCGCCCGCCGACCGGACTGGACGTGCTGGTCGAGCCGCTGGCGGTCGACACGCCGCGCGCCGGGTTCAACGGCGGCCTGATTCTCGATGCGCGGGACAAGGTGGTGGCCGAGTTGACCATCCCGCCGGAGGCCTGCGCGGTTGCGGTGGCGCATCTGCAGGCCAACGACGTCGATGCCTGGGTGTTCGCCGACGGCTTGTGGTACGCGACCAGCGACAAGGGCCATTACGTGCCGCGCGAGAGACTGTCGATCAAGCAGGACCCGAAGCTGGTGCCCGATCTGGCGCCGCATCTGGTCCGCGCACACAAGGTGATGGGCGCCTCCCCCGACTTCGCGCTGATGGCACGCATGGAGGCCGAGATCCGCGGCAAGCTCGGTCCCGACGCCGCGGTCCACCGCAGCCAGTCGTACTACCTCGACATCACCCATCCCAAGGCCAACAAGGGCTTCGCCGCCGCCTCGCTGGCCGGCTTGCTCGGCATCGAAATGTCCGAGATGTGCTGCCTGGGCGACATGCCCAACGACGTGCCGATGTTCGAGGTCGCCGGGCTGTCGGTTTGCATGGGCAACGCGCCCGAGGACGTGCGGAAGCTGGCCACCGAAGTCACCGGCTCCAACGACGCGACCGGCTGGGCCGACGCGATCGAACGGTTCGTGCTGCCGCGCGTGCCGTAGCCGCGCGGCCCCGTGGCCCGGATGTGGCCAGCAAGCGGAACTTGGCACCGCTGATCGGCCGCTACATACTTGATGAGATCGATACTTGGTATGAGCCGTTCGCTGGGTTCGCCGCAATGACGCTGTGGGTTGTGGAGCATCGCAAGCCGCGGCGGATTGTGCTGGGGACTCTCTAGCGCCGATGATGCATCTCTGGGCCGCCATCCTCACGGACCCAAAAGGAACCGCCGCACGCTATGCGGAAATCTGGGCGGGGCAGGCGCCAGGGGACACTGAGTACTTCAACCGGGTGCGCGAACGCTTCAACGAAAGCCGTGACCCAGTGGACTTGCTATACTTGTCATGCCGATGCGTGAAGAATGCAATCCGCTTCAGTGCCAAAGGCAAGTTCACGTAATCGGTCGATAGGCGTCGCTTGGGAATGCGCCCCAACAAAATGCGCACTGCCATTCTCGGGGCGTCAGAATTGCTTAAGGGGCGAACCGAAACCAGGGCTGGGAACTGGCTGGAGACCTTGGCGGACGCCGGGCCAGACGACTTCTCGTATATGGACCCCCCGTATTTTGGAACCTCCACGGTCAGGGACCGCCGGTAGCATGGCCTGAAGCGCCTTAGACGCTCGGCTGTTTGGTTCGGCCGCCAGATGGCGTTCCGCCATGGCCCTGATCTTGGGATCAGTTGAGTCGGACACCCATCGAGGATGCCGGGCACACAAACACGCCGCAAGGCTGGAACCGCGTTAGGTGTGCTTGCTACCCAATACCGCACCAATCGGCCAGCGGACGCACCGACCCTTACAAACAGGGATCGTACAAACCGAGCTGCATGTTCAGGCTCACTGCGGTCCTCGCAACATGGGTCGCCTAGCGCGGCACCCGGATGCCACAATAGCCGTCGACGCATCATTTGATCAAACCAGGCCAGCGGGATATCTGACCGGCGAGTCCGCCCGTCCCGGCTGGCTCACGACGGGAGTGGCGAGTGCATGGGCGATGCGTTGGCAGAGCTGGAGCTGGGCGACGAACTAGCCTGGGAACCGCTGCGCATCGTGCCGCCGGGACCTTGGGCCGGTCACATCCCATTTGCCTTCTGGCTGATGAAGGCGCTGCGGCCGGCAACTTTCGTCGAGCTCGGGACGCACTCCGGCAACTCCTATTTCGCGTTCTGCCAGGCCATGACCGCTTTCATCCCAGGCGGCCGCAGCTACGCCGTCGATACCTGGATCGGGGACGAACATGCGGGGAACTACGGCGAAGAGGTGTTTGCCGACGTATCCGCCTTCAACACCGAGCATTTCCGCCAGTCCTCCACCCTGCTGCGCACGACGTTCGACGACGCCGGGGACTACTTCCCCGATGGCGCGGTGGACCTGCTGCACATCGACGGGATGCACAGCTACGAGGCGGTAAAGCACGATTTCGAGGCTTGGAAGAGCCGGCTGTCGTCGCGTGCCGTGGTGGTTTTTCATGACACCAACGTGCGCGAGCGCGGCTTCGGCGTATGGCGTTTCTGGCGCGAGCTGAGCACCCGCCACCCATCGTTCGAGTTCGATCATTCCAACGGCCTGGGCGTGCTGGGAGTCGGGCGGGAGCAGCCGCCGATGCTGCAGGCGCTGTTCGCCCTGTCACAGTTTTCGGACACCGCCGGCGCCTTCCGCCGCCGTATCGCCGCTCGTGGCGAGGCATTCCAGCGCCAGGTGGAGATCGCCGAGCTGCAACTGCAGTTGCGGGAGGCGCAGGGCGCAGTTGCCGCCAGTAGCGCGCATGTCGATGAGTTGGCGTGGCGCGAGGCCCTGTTGAACAGCCAGCGCGACGTGATCCAGAGCAAGGACGCCGTGTCGGCGGCGCTGAGCAACCTGGTGGGCGCGCGGTCCGAGGCGCTGGCGATCCGCGACCGCATGATCGAGGCGCGTGACGCCGAAGCCGCCGATTTGATGAAGCAACTGCGTCACCAGGCCGGCGAGGAGCGCCGGGTCCGCGATGAGATGCAGGCAGGCTACGAGGCCGCCATCGCCGGCATCAACGCCGACCGCGAGGCGCTCAAGGCCGAAGTGATCCGCCAGCAGGTGACGACGATGCGCTACGTCGGCTCCACGTCCTGGCGATTGACGCGGCCGCTGCGCGTGGCGACCCGGGTGCTGCGCGGCCGCGGCATGGCGCCGGAACCCGCGTTCGTGCCGTCGCTGCCCGCCATGGGATCGCCGACGCCAGTGGCGGAACCTGCCGCACCGGCCGACGTCACTGCGGTCACGCCGGCCAAGCTCGCCCTGCGCGCGCCGCTCAAGGCACGGCTGGACGCCTTCCTGAGCGGCCCGGACATGCTTCGCTTGCCGTCCGCCGCGACGCCGGATGTCAGCATCATCCTGGTGACGTACAACCAGGCGGAGCTGACCTTCGGCTGCCTCGGCTCGATCGTCGAGACGCTGGCTGATACGTTGTTCGGGGCGCCGTTCGGGGTCGAGGTGGTGATCGCCGACAACGCCTCCACCGACCAGACCGCCGCCCTGCTGGATCGCTTGGCCGGCGCCACGATCATCCGCAACACCGCCAACCTGCACTTCCTCAAGGCGGTGAACCTCGCCGCCAGCAAGGCGCGCGGGCGCACCCTGCTGCTGCTCAACAACGACGCGCAACTGCTGCCCGGCAGCCTCGCCTCGGCCCTGCGCACGCTCGATTCCGACCCGGCGATCGGCGCGGTGGGCGGCCGCATCATCCTGCCGGACGGCACGCTGCAGGAGGCCGGCTCGATTATCTGGCGCGACGGCGCCTGCTCCGGCTACGCCCGCGGCCAGGACCCGACCACGCCGGACGTGATGTTCCAGCGCGACGTGGACTACTGCTCGGGCGCCTTCCTGCTGACCCCGGCGGCGCTGTTCGAGCGGATGGGCGGCTTCGACGAGCGCTTCGCCCCCGCCTATTACGAGGAAACCGATTACTGCGTCCGCCTATGGGAGGGCGGCTACCGGGTGGTGTACGACCCCGACGCGGCGATCATCCACTACGAGTTCGGCAGCTCGACCGCGGACGGCGACGCGCTGCGGCTGCAGGCGACCAACCACGCCATCTTCGTCGCCGGGCATAAGGCATGGCTCGACGGGCAATTCCCGGCCAGCCCGCTCAACGTGCTGCCGGCGCGCACCGCACGCTCGTCCGCGCCTCGGGTGCTGGTGCTGGAGGACCGGGTGCCGAAGGCGGAGCTTGGCACCGGCTATCCCCGCTCCAACCGCCTGCTGCACGAGTTGGCGGACGCCGGCGCGCAAGTCGCGCTGTTCCCGATGTTCCGCCACGCCGAAACCTGGCACGGCGTGCACAAGGCGCTGGACAAGCGCGTCGAGGTGCTCATCAGCGCCGAAGCCTCGGAGCTGCGCGAATATTTGCTGGCGCGGTCGCGGCATTTCGACGCCGTGCTGGTTTGCCGCCCGCCGAACATGGAGCAGTTCCTCAAGGCCATCGGGCCGGAACGCGACCTGCTGGGCGGCGCCACGGTGCTCTATGACGCGGAGGCGCTGTTCGTCACCCGCGCCCTGCAACGGCGGACGATGGACGGGGAGCCGGCGAGCGAGCAGGAGCGGCACCGGATGGTCGCGGCCGAGGTGGCGCTGACCCGGACCGCCGGCGCCGTCATCTCCGTCTCGCCAGCCGAGCGGCAGGTGCTGGAGGACTATGGCGCGCAGCGGGTGCATCTGCTCGGCCACGCGCTCGACGACCAGCCGCTCGCCACCGGCTACGGGGATCGCGACCAGATGGTGTTCCTGGGCGCGATCCAGGAGGAAGACGCGCCCAACGCCGACGCGGTGCGCTGGTTCGCCGCCGAGATCCTGCCGCCGCTGCGCCAGGCGCTCGGCCGCGAAGACTTCCGCCTCACGGTCATCGGCCAGAACAAGGCGGCATCGATCGAGGCGTTGGATGGCGACACGCTCGACCTCGTGGGCATGGTGGACGAGCTGGCCCCCGCCCTCGCCCGCGCCCGCGTCATGGTGGTGCCGACGCGGTTCGCCGCCGGCATCCCGCACAAGGTGCATCAGGCGGCGATGCTGGGCATCCCGATGGTGGTCACCAGGCTGATCGCCAGCCAGCTCGGCTGGACCGCCGGCGCCGACCTGCTGGTTGCCGACGATCCCGCCGGCTTTGCCGCCGCCTGCGCCCGGCTGTATGGCGACCAGGCGCTGTGGGAGACGGTGCGCCGCAACGCCCTGGCCCGCGCCCGCCGGGATTGCGCGCCCGAGGCATTCATCGCCAAGGTGCGGGAAATTGTCGCCGGCATCGCCATCGTGCGCCGCCAAGCCGAGCCGAAAGCGGGCGAGACCATGCCGTTGCCGCGGCTGCCGGCATCACCCGGCCCGGCCCCCGAACCGAACACCAGCCGACCGGCCGAAGCCGACTACAGCATGGCCGTCCCGTTCGGCTACCTGCCGCTCGCGACGCAGCCGCGCATCGGTGTGATCTGCCACCTGTATCACACCGAGATCGCGCGCGAGGTGCTGTTCTACCTACGGAACCTGCCGCTGCCCGCCGACCTGTTCCTCTCCACCGACACCGCCGCCAAGCAGGCCGAGCTGCAGGCAATTTTTGCGGGTTGGGGCCAGGGCAAGGTCGAGGTGCGCGTCACCCCCAACCGTGGCCGCGACATCGCGCCGAAGCTGGTCGGTTTCGCCGATGCCCACGCGGGCTGCGACCTGGTGCTGCACCTGCACTCCAAGATCTCGTCCCACGCGGCGTTCCTGGAGCCGTGGCGATCCTACATCTTCGAGACGCTGCTGGGATCGCCGGAGATCGTGCGCAGCATCCTGGATGCGTTCGCCCGCCTGCCCGACCTCGGCATGGTGGCGCCGCAGCATTACGGGGCGGTGCGGCGCTGGCTCGGCTGGAACGGCAACTTCGACAACGCCAAGACCCTGGCGTCGCGGATGGGCCTGGCGCTGTCGCCGCGCCGGGCGCTGGACTTCCCATCCGGCTCGATGTTCTGGGCGAGGCCGGCGGCGCTACGGCCGCTGCTCGACCTGCATCTGTCGTTCGACGATTTCCCGGCGGAGAGCAAGCAGCAGGATCACACCCCGGCGCACGCGATCGAGCGGCTGTATTTCTACAGTTGCGAGCGCAGCGGCCACACCTGGCTGAAGGTGGCGCAGCCGGCGCTGTGCCTGGACACCTCGACCATCGTGGAACTCGGCTCGCCCACAGCACTCAGCAAGTTCGCGGCCGAGCATGGCATGACGCTCAGTGGGCCGGCGCCAATCGCCACGCGCGACGAGCCGGCGCCGATGCTGACCCGCGTGCCGCCCGGCCTCACCGCCCGCCTCGCCAAGCGAAGCCTGTAACCGCCGTCAGAGGCCGAGCCGCCAGACCACCGCCTCGAGCCGCGACTGCCAGGCGGCGGGGGACAGCGTGCGTTCCGCATAGGCCACCCCGGCCCGCGACAACTGCTGCCATCGGCCCGCATCGGTGTAGGCGCTGGCGATGGCGGCGGCGAAATCCGCCGGGGCGTCGCGGACCAGCACGCCGTCCTGGTCGAGCAGCGACATGCCTTCCGCCGCGACGCCGGTGACGACGCACGGCACGCCGTTGGCGAGGCTGGAGGCGACCTTGCCCTTGGCGCCCGCGCCGTAGCGCAACGGCGCCACGGTGAGGCGCAGGGAGTCGAACCAGGGTTCGATGTCAGCCTTGTGGCCCAGGACGCGGACGCCGCTCGCGTTGCCGGCAAGATCGGCCGGAGCGTCGGCGCCGACGACGCTGAACTCGCAGCCGGGCAGCGCCTGTCGCACCAATGGCCAGATCTCGGCCAGGAAGTAGCGCATGGCGTCGACGTTTGGCGCGTGCGCGAAGCCGCCGATGAAGCCGATGCCGGCGCGCTGCTCGAACCCCGTCTTGGGCGAGCGGACCTCACGGGCAAGCGGCATGTAGGCGGCGAAGACGTCCGGCATCGTCTCGGCCAGCAGTTGCCGCTCCGCCTCCGAGACCACCAGCGTGGCATCGCTGTTGCGGATCACCAGCTCCTCCCGCTCCCTTGCCCGCCGGGCCTTCGCGCGCAGGTCATCGTCGTCGAGGAACTCCGCGCGCCGCTCCTCGCGCAGGAAGTTGAGGTCGACCGAGTTGAACAGCAGCCGCGCCTGAAGGGCATGGCGCTGCAGCGGCTCCAGGAACTCGCCGCCGCAGAACGCCCGGCACATGACGCCCAGGGCAATGGCCGGCCCACGCCGCGCGATGAACTGCTCGATCGAATCGGCGTCGCCCGGATGCAGGCAACGCAATCCCGCGGCAACCAAACGGTCACGCGCCGGTTGCTCGCCCGCGTGTTGCCGGGAGGCTGCCAGGATGGCGTGGAAGCCGAGGCGGTCCAGCGCTCGCATCAGGTTGACGATGTCGACCGATCCCGAGTCGCGGTCGGGCTGCGGCCAGCTATGGTCGATCACCAGCGCCACGCCGCGCGACGCGCGCCCCGGCCAGGCCTCGGTCGCGGATGCCGTAGCGCCGGGTGGCGACACCAGGCGCCGCACCGCCTTGAAGGCTCGTCGGGCCGGCGCCAATGCCCGTCGCGACGGGCTGTGCTCCAACGCCTCGACCTGGGCGCTGAGCGCGGCAATCTCCGCCTGCGCCACCGCAAGCCTGGCCCGGTCGCGTCGTGCCTGCGCCACGGCGAGCCGCTCCGCCTGGCCGGTCGCCGGCAGGCTGCCGGCATCGAGTGGCGTCATGGAGAAAGTGGCGCGCCGGCCGAACGGCGAAACGCCAGCCGCTCGTCGGCGGGGTCGAGGGCGGGGTGCAGGTAGGGATCTTCGGAGACCAGGCTGCCCCAGTCGCGCACTAGGCGGTCGATCTCCTCGCGGGCGCGGGCGTGCTGCTCCGGCGTGGTGTCGGCGCCCCGCGAACTCAGCTCGGGATGCTCCAGCTCGGCCCATGGCGTCCAGACGATCCGGTAGCCGTAAGCGGTCAGCTTGAGGCAGAGGTCGACGTCGTTGCAGGACATCGGCAGCGCCTCGTTCAGGCCGCCGATGCCGGAGAACACCTGGCGCGGGATCGCCAGGCAGGCGCCGGTGACGCCCCACACCTCGCGCGTGACGCCGAGCAGGCCAAACGGCCCCGCCACGTCGCCGGGCGCGTAGCGCAGCAGATGGCGCGGCAACCCGGTGAAATCGGTGGTCAGCCCGGCATGTTGCACCCGCCCATCGGCATACAGCAGCTTCGCCCCGACCGCCCCGACGCCGGGCTGGATCGCCTGCGACACCAGTTCTGTGAGCCAATCCGGCCGCAGCACGACAACGTCGTTGTTGAGCAGCAGGAGAATGTCGCCATTCGCCACGGCAGCCGCGGCGTTGTTCAGCGCCGACCAGTTGAACGTGCCCGGTCGGCGCAGCACCCGAACCCGGTCGTCCTCGGCGAGCGCCTCCAGCAGCGCCAGCGCCTCCGGCTCGCGGGTGCCGTTGTCGACGATCAGCAGCTCGAAGCGTTCGTAGCGCGTCTGTTGCAGCAGGCCGCTGGCGCAGACCCTCAGCAACTCCGCGCGGTCGCGTGTCGGCACGATGATCGAGACCAGCGGCGTCGGATAAGGCAAGTCGTAGACGACGCGCTGCAGGGACGGAGCACCGCCGACAGCCTCGACCGTCGCGGCGACACCGTTGCGCTGCAACTGCGCCGCGACGACGGCGTGGCGCGCCGCATACCCCGGCGGCCGGGCCACGCGGTGGCAGAGCACGGCCGGGATGCGGTGGATACGTTCCGGCCGGCTGGCGGCGGCGACCTGGCTGGCAAGGTCGTACTGCCAGGCTGGGCCGGTCAGGACATCGGCCATACGCACGAGGCTGGCGCGCAGGAAGGCGAACGGGCCGATCAGGTCGCGGCCGCGCTGCAGCTCGGCATCCCAGCCGGGCTTGAAGAACGGCCGCACGCGCTGCCCCTCGGGGTCGAGCCAGTCCTCGTCGGCGAACACGAGGTCGAGCTGCGGGTGGCGTGCCAGGGCATCGGCGACCAGGTTCAGCGCGTCCGGCGCCAGCCTGTCACGCACGTCGAGGAAGCAGACCAGGTCGACATCCAGCATCTCCACCGCCAGGGCGATGGCCTGTCCGCCGGATGCGTCCGGCGGCAGTTGCGCGGAGCGGACGCCGGGCGCCACCGGCGTGCCTGCCCTATCGAGCACCAGGATCTTGCAGCAGGCGGGGCAGCCGGCCAGCAACGCCGGGTCCGGCGACGCCCCGTCCGCGCCGAGCAGCACAAGTCCGAGGCGGGGCGCGAGAACAGGGCGCTGCCCGCGCTTGGGCTGGTCGAGCCTGCTTCGGCACGCCGGCTCCTCGCTGCGAATCCAGGCCGCGTAGTCCAGCGGCGGCGGCGGCGGCGGGCGGTCGATGTCATCGGCCGGCGGCGGGCGGCTTGGCCGTATAATTTGGATCAGCCAGCGCAACGGCCGGGTCAACCGCCAGCTCGTGCTGGCATGTAGCGAGGCGATGCCCGCCTGGGCCGCTGCCAGCGCAGCCTCGAGCGCCGCAAGGCGGTCGGCCACCGCGCGCGGCGACGGCACAGGGCTGTCGAAGCTGCGCCGGTTCGCCTGTAGCAGATGCCATGCGATGTCGCGGGCGGGCTCGGCCGGCGTAGCCGTCGTCGTCGGCGCGATTCCGGGCGCCGTCGCCACATTGTCCGAGCCGCCCCACAGCTTGCGCATGTCGGTTGCTAACTCAGCTCACACGGCAACGGGCGTGGCGCTGTCATTCTCACCCCCACCAGAGTTCATCGTCATGGAATGTCATGGCCATCACCGCCGCCATAACCGCGATGACCGTAGCCGGCAACCCCATGTCGTCCAGCAACCCCGGTCGAGCCCGGCGACGGCGATGAAGTTGGTGGCTGCATGATGTCACGATGATGTAAGGAAAGCCTTAACGCTGGCCAGCGACAATCGTACGCCTACCGGCTTGGTGGATAGGCCTGCGCGATCCAGGCGGCGGTGCGCCGCACGCCCTGCGTCCAGCCGGTGCGCACCGACCAGCCAAGCGCCCGCTCGATACGGGCCACGTCCAACACGTTGGCCGGCACGTCGGCCTGGCGCGCCGGCTTGTGGACGATGGCGGCAGGCGGGCGACCGAGCACCTTGCAGATCGAGGCGACCACTTCGAGCACCGAGCGGCCAACGCCGGAGCCGACATTGAGCACCGTCTCCGGCCCATCGTAGCGGCTCGCCGCCAGCATCGCCGCCGCGAGGTCCTCCACATAAAGGAAGTCGCGCACGATCCGGCCGTCGCCCCAGATCTCCACCGGCCGCCCGGCCAGCACCGTCTCGATCAGCGCCGCAACCAGGCCCTGGCGGCGGAATGGGCTCTGGTATGGCCCATACGGGTTGGCGACCCGCAGGCTGATCGCGCGCGGGCCGCCGAGATGGGCGTAGAGCTGCAGGTATTTCTCGACCATCAGCTTGTTGATGCCATAAGCGGAAATCGGCTCGGTCGGCGCCGTCTCGGCAATCGGCACCGCGGCCGGCACGCCATAGACCGCGCCGCCGGACGACACGAACACGATCCTGCGCACCCCGGCGGCGCGGCAGAGTTCGAGCAATTGCACCGAAGCGACCGCATTGCCTTGCAGATCGGCGATCGGGTCCTTATTGGAGACTTCCGGGTTGGTGCCGCCCAGCAAATGGAACACGATCTCGACGCCGTCCACCGCCAGGGCGAGGGCGGAACGGTCGCCGAACTCGCCGACCGTGAAGCGCATCGACGGCAGCGCGTCGGGAAAGGCGGGGCGGCGGCCGAAACCATGCACGCGCGCCCCGGCCTGCACCAGCGCGCGGCAAAGATGGCCGCCGATGAAGCCGCCAGCGCCCAGCACCAGGCAGGAGACGCCGTCCAGCCGCTGGCCGCCGCTCAAGGAGACTGCGCCAGGAACCCGGCCATCTCGCCCACCATGCGCTCGAAGGTGAAGCGGCTCGCTGAGTGGCGGCCACCCTCGGCGAGACGCGCCCGCAATGCGCCGTCGGTGGCGAGCCGGGTGATGGCGGCGGCCAGCTCCACCGCATTTCCTTTTGCGAACAGCAACCCGCTGTCGCCGTCCCGCACGATCTCGACGTTGCCGCCGATGGCCGAGGCGATGGTCGGGATGCCGAGCGCCAGCGCGTGGATCAGGGTCAGCGAGAACGGCTCGTAGAGCGAGGGGAACAGGTACAGATCGTGCTGGTTGAACAGCTCCGGCAGCGCCGCCTCGGCGACGCTCGGGCGCAACTCGATGTCGGCCTGGCAACTGCTCGCGGCGATGGCGCCGTGCAACCGCGCCATGTAGGCGGTGTCCTGGGCGTCGCCGAGCAGCGTCAGCAGCACGCGCGAGACCCCGAGCGCGGCCGGGTCGAGCAGCGGCAAGGCGGCGACGGCGGTGTGGGCGCCTTTCAGATCCACCAGCCGCCCAGCGAACAGCAGCCGCAGCGTGCCGGGCGCGACCAGCCGGGAGCGGTCCACCCGCGGCGCGCTCGCGTGGCCAGCCTGGCGGACGCCGTTGTGGATGACTTTGTGACGGGCAAAGCTGCTGCCCCCCGCGGCGTATAGGTCGCGCACGAACGCGGCCCCGAAGATCGCCTCCAGCCGGCTTGCGGGCTTGACCGCCTGCCCGCCCAACCGGCGCCAGGCGCGTTGCCAGAGCGAGGGCGCAAGTGGCGGCGAAGGCGGCGCCAGGGTCCGCTCGCCATGCACGACGTCGCGGAAATATTCGTGCACGAACACCGGGTTGCGCATGACCAGCAGCCAGTTGTCGGTCAGCATGACCACGGCGCGGGTCGCGCCCCGCCCCAGCGCGTGCAGCAGGCTCGCGTCGAGAAAGAACAGGTTCCAGGCGAACACCACATCGGGACGCACCTCCGCCAGCACGCGCGCGAGGGTCGCGAGGTTGGCCTGGTTGATGGCGGCGCGGTCTTCCGGCGTGCCGGCGAACGGGGTGTAGATGTCCGGCCCGGCCAGCAGGTCGAACTGCCGCAGCACGCGCTGGTTGGGATAGTCGGCCACCTTGCCGCCATGGCGCGAGGTCAGCACGACGACCTCGTGACCGGCCTCGGCCAGGCCGGCCGTCACCTCGAAGCACAGCCGCTCGTAGCCGCCCACCACGTTCGGCGGGTACAGGTTGCTGAGCACCAGAATGCGCATCAGATCCAGCCCTTCACGCGGGCCAGGAACGCCGCGTCGCCGAGCAGCGGGCTGCGGTCGAGGCCGGCGACGCCGGTGCGGCGAAGATAGGCCATGCAGGCGGCCACGGCGCGGTCGAGTTCGTGCCGGCGCAGCACCGCCAGCGCCGCGCCGGCATGGTCCCAGTCCGGTGGCGGCGCGCCTGGCCGGTCCCACCGCAGAGTCAGGTAGGCGGCGGCGGCAATCGCCCATTCGGCGCGCACGCCGGCGTGGTCCTCGGCAATCGTGTTGCCGGCATGGATGCGGTAGCGGAGCAGCGGCGTCTCGACAATGGCCACATGCTGCCCCAGGGCCAAGGCGCGCAGCAGCCAGTCCAGGTCGTGCCCGTAGCGGAGCGCCGCGAACGGGCCGACCGCCGCCAGCGTCTCGCGGCGGATCAGCAGGTTGGAGGTGGTCATCAGGAAGTTGCCGTTCAGCAACGCCACGCCGAGATCCGCCGCGTCGCGGTAGAACGTCAGGGCCGCGTCGTACCAGGCATTGCCGATCTCGCCGCCGCCGCCGTCCATGAACCGCATTCCCGAACTCGCGATGCCCGCGGCGGGATCGGCGTCCAGGGCGGCGACCAGGGCCGCGAGCCGGCCGGGCAGCCAGGCGTCGTCGGAGTTGAGGATGGCCAGCAGCTCGCCGCCGCAGAGCGCCAGGCCAGCGTTGATGGCGGCGTGCGCGCCGCGGTTGGCCTGCCGCTCGAACCGGATGCGCCGGTCCTGCAGCGCCAAGTCCCGCATGACAATGGCGGAAGCGTCGGTCGAACCGTCATCCAGGACGATGATTTCCTGCACCAAGCGACCCTGCGCCAGGATGCTCGCGACCGCCTCGGCGATGTAGCCGGCGTGGTTGTACAGCGGCACGACGACCGAGACGCGGGGCGTGACGCGCCGCCAGGGCAGGCCGAGCAACCTAGACGCCCCGGTCCACGCGTTCGGAAACGGCCACCTTCATCTCTCGTCCCTATGCTGCCGTGGGTTTCCAAGCGGCACGATATAGCGGCTCACCGATACCGCCGCCATCCTCGCACCGGCTTGATGGAAACCGGCGCACCCATCGCCCGTAGAACTCTGGTACCAAAAGGAGATGCACATGAGCGACGCAAACGGCAATCCGATCCACGAGACCTACCACACCGGCCTGCGCAACCTTCATGCCCTGGAGATGAACGCCATCGAGATGACCGAGCGCCAGGTCGAGCGTCTCGAGCACTACCCGGAAATGGCGGCTCGCCTGAACCAGCACAAGATCGAGTCCGAGGAGCAGGCCCGCCGGCTCCAGGCCATCCTCGAACGCCATGGCACCAGTTCGTCGGCTGCCAAGAACGCCGTCACCTCGGTGATGGGCAACGTCGCCGCCGCCCTGCACGCGCCGGCGTCGGACGAGGTGCTCAAGAACACCTTCGCCAACTACGCCTTCGAGCACCAGGAGATCGCGGCCTACACCAGCCTGATCGCCATGGCCGAGCGCCTCGGCGACACCGCCGCTGTCGGCCCGCTGCGTCAGTCGCTGTCCGAGGAAGAGTCGATGGCGAAGTTTATCGAGGCCCAGATCGTGCCGACGACCGCGCGCTACATGGATCTTGTTGCTGCCGGCGAGAAAGCGAAGGTCTAGCCAACCCCGTCACGATGGGCGTTCCGGTGCCGGCTCACCGCACGGCCGGAGCGTCCAATCGTACAATGCCACGATCAAACGCAGGATCTACTGCCCGTCCTGCTGAGCGCGACGCCGATCCTCCGCTTTTATCTGCTCTCTCAAGCCCCCGTCCACCGTCGTGCCGGCCGGCACCGGCGCATACAGCGCGCCCGAGGTCGTCGGAGCCGGCGGCGCCGCCACCATCTGGGAGCCATGCTCGATGTTGGCGGCGACGTGTTCGGTAAGGCCGGGCAGGAATTGGTGCGAAATGACCGCCGCCTGTGCCTTCAAACCGACTGCGACCTCCTTGGCCGGGTGGATGGAGGCCCAGACGATGGCGTCGACCACCGGCTGCGGGCCATCCAACGCCACCAGACGCGGCGAATGCCCGCTGTAGTTGGCGGCATGTTTCCACCATGGCGTGTCCGTGCCCCACGGCTCGATGGTGACGACATTTATCCTGTTCAGGCCATCCAGCCGCAGTTCCTGATACAATGCCGCATCGAGCCCGACGATGCCGTGCTTGGATGCAGTGTAGGCCGCCTGGTAGGCGATCGGTATCCGGCTCTCCACCGAGCCGATGTTGACGAGCGTGCCGAAGCCCTGCCGCTTGAACCGTTGCAGCGCCGCGTAGCTGCCGTAAATGACGCCGTTCAAGTTGACGTTGATGACGCGGGCCTGATCCTGGACCGGGATCTCATCGAAGCGCCCGATGGCCACCACGCCAGCGTCGTTGATCCACACGTCGATGCGCCCGAACCGGCCGACCGCCGCCTGGGCGAGCCGTTCGATGTCGCCCGGCTTGCTGACGTCGGTGGTCACGACCAGCGCCTTGCCGCCTGCCGCGTTCACCTGGGTCGCGAGTTGGTCGAGCACGTCGGTCCGCCGCGCGGCCAGCACGACGTTGGCCCCGTAGCCGGCCAGCTTGAGCGCCACGCCGCGCCCGAACCCGCTGGAGGCGCCGGTGACGACGTACGTCCTGCCCACGACCCGCTGCCGGTCGCTCTGGCCCAACTGCGACGGCGCGCCGCAGCCGCTCAGCACCGCTCCGAGCATGACGAGGCAAGGCAAGGCCGATAGCACGGATCGCAGGCTCAAGATTGCTGTCCTTCGGTCGCAGGATCTGCCGGCTTGCTCGACCGGCCGTATCGCGAACGTCCGACACGCCGGCGAGGCGCTTCACAGTCCCTTGAGCGACCTGCCTTTAGCAACGGGGCCAGCCTCGCGGCTAGGCGGCGCTCAATGCCGCCTCGACCCGCCGCACCGCCTGCAACGGCAGCGCCGCCCGCCCGACCACCTGCCCGCCGACATAGGCCAGCCAGTCCGCCCCGGCCGGCGGCGGCGGGCGCAACTCGATCAGCCGCGCCTCGTTGTCCAGCGCCACCGCGCGATAGCTGCGCCAGCCCTCGGTCACCGGGCCGAGAATGCGAACGACGCGGGCGATGGCTTCGCCCGCGTCGTCGACCGCGATCCATTCCAGTGTCCGGCGTTGACCCGACGCCTCGTCAACGCGCCCGCGCAGCCAATGCAGGCGTGCCCTCCGCATCCGGGTGGATCAGGCCGACTTGGCCATGATCTCGTCGGCGATGTTGCGCGGCACCGGGTCGTAGTGGTGGAACTGCATGGTGAAGGACGCACGGCCCTTGGTCATGCTGCGCAGGTCGCTGATGTAGCCGAACATCTCCTTCAACGGCACATGCGCGCGGACCATCACCGTGCTGCCGGCGCTGTCCTGGTTCTGGATCATGCCGCGGCGCCGGTTGAGGTCGCCCACGACATCGCCGACATGGTCGGACGGCGTCGTGCACTCCACGTCCATGATCGGCTCCAGGATCACCGGGCCGGCCTTCTTCATGCCCTCGCGGAAGCAGGCCTTGGCGGCGATCTCGAACGCCAGCGCGCTGGAGTCGACGTCGTGGTACTTGCCGTCCACCAGGCTGTACTTGAAGTCCACCGTGGGGAAGCCGGCCAGCACGCCGGTGTCGGCCTGGACGCGGATGCCCTTCTCGACCGCCGGGATGTATTCGCGCGGCACCGTGCCGCCGACCACCTTGTTCTCGAACGCCACGCCGGCGTTGCGCTCCTGCGGCTCGAACAGGATCTTCACCTCGGCATACTGGCCCGAACCGCCGGTCTGCTTCTTGTGGGTGTAGGTCTCGGTATGGCTCTTGGAGATCGTTTCGCGGTAGGCCACCTGCGGCGCGCCGATGTTGGCCTCGACGCCATACTCGCGCCGCAGCCGGTCGATGATGATTTCCAGGTGCAGTTCGCCCATGCCGGACAAGATGGTCTGGCCGGTCTCCTGGTCGGTCTTGAGGCGCAGGCTGGGGTCTTCGCCGGCCAACTTCTGCAGGCCCATGGTCATCTTCTCGACGCTGTCCTTGGTCTTCGGCTCGACCGAAATGTCGATCACCGGAACCGGGAACGCCATCCGCTCCAGCACCACCGGGTCGTCGTTGGACGCCAGGGTGTCGCCGGTGCCGGTGTCCTTCAGGCCCACGAAGGCGGCGATGTCGCCGGCGTGCACTTCCTTGATCTCGGCACGCTTGTCGGCGTGCATCTGGAACATGCGGCCGACCCGCTCCTTGTGGTCCTTGGTGGTGTTCATCACGGTGTCGCCCGACTTCAGCGTGCCGGCGTAGACGCGCACGAAGGTCAGCGTGCCGTACTTGTCGTTGATGATCTTGAACGCCAGGCCGGCGAACGGCGCGGCGGGATCGGCCTTGATCCGGCGGCGGTCGCTGTGCTCGCCGTCCTCCTCGCCTTCCTCGGCGGCGATGGAGATGCCGGGCACGTCGATCGGCGCCGGCAGATAGTCCAACACCGCATCAAGCAAAGGCTGCACGCCCTTGTTCTTGAACGCTGTTCCGCACAGCACCGGACGGAACGCGCCGCTGATGGTGCCGGCCTTGATGCAGCGCTTCAGGGTCGCTACGGCGACGTCGCCCTTGTCGAAATACTCCTCCATCGCCGCATCATCGACCGACAACGCGGTGTCGAGCAGCAACTGGCGGGCTTCCTGCGCGCGCTCGGCGAGGTCGGCCGGGATTTCCTCGTCGTGGAACTTGGCGCCGAGCTCGCCGCCCTCCCAGATGATCGCCTTCATCTCCACCAGGTCGACGACGCCGATGAACTGGTCCTCGGTGCCGATCGGCAGCTGCAACGGCAGCGCCACGATGTCGAGCTTCTCCTTCAGCGTGTCGAACGCCCGGTAGAAGTCGGCGCCGGTGCGGTCGAGCTTGTTGATGAAGATGATGCGCGGCACGTTGTAGCGGTCGGCCAGGCGCCAGTTGGTCTCCGACTGCGGCTGCACGCCGGCCACGCCCTCGATGATGAACACTGCGCCGTCGAGCACGCGCAGGCTGCGGTTCACCTCGATGTTGAAGTCGATGTGGCCGGGCGTGTCGATGATGTTGATGCGGTGGTCCTTCCACTCGCACGTGACGGCGGCGGAGGTGATGGTGATGCCGCGCTCACGCTCCTGCTCCATGTAGTCGGTCGTGGTGTTGCCGTCGTGGACCTCGCCGATGCGGTGCGAGACGCCCGTGTAATACAGGATGCGCTCGGTCGTGGTGGTCTTGCCCGCGTCGATGTGGGCGGTGATCCCGATGTTGCGGATCTTGTCGAGTGACGGTGTGGACACGGCAGCCTCCATTCGGGCGAGCGTAGATTGTCGGCCGGGCAAAGTTGGATGGGGCGCGGCCAGCGGCCGCACCCGGTCAAGCTCGGTGAAGTGCCCTTTTGAAAGGCAATTTGCAAGCCATTCCGGGAACGTCGATCGGGAAGGCCGCTTCGGACACTCCGTAACACGATGCACTAGCGACCATACAAACAGCCTTCGGCACAACACCGCCGTGGACACGTTGCACTATCGGTGGCACGCAACGTTCATGCAAACCTTGCGCAAAATCGTTCTCGGCCGGCCACGGCTGTTCATCGCGGCGCTCGCCGGCATCGCCATGGAGCTTGCGCTGCTGCTGCGGCCGATGTCCGGGCTGACCCGCGGCCTGCTCGCCTGGGACTTCGCCTGCTGCGTGCTCCTGGCCCTGGCGGCCGACCTGTTCACCCGCGAACGTGACATGGCGCGCGACGCCGAGGCGCAGCAGGAAGGCGAGTGGACGGTGTTCGCGCTCACCGTCGGCGCCGTCGCCGCGAGCTTTGCCGCGATCCTCGGCGAGTTCTCGATCAGCAAGGAAATCCCCCCCGCCATCCGTGGGATGCACGTGGCGCTGGTGGCGGGGACGCTGCTCGTCTCGTGGCTCACCACGCACACGATCTTCGCGCTGCGCTACGCCCACGAGTACTACTCCTACAGACCCGGCACGACGCAGATCGATGGCGGCCTCGAGTTCCCCAGCGAGCCGGCGCCGGACTACTGGGACTTCTTCTACTTCGCGCTGGTGCTCGGCATGACGTTCCAGGTGTCGGACGTGCAGATCACCAGCCGCACGCTGCGCCGGCTCGGCACGGCGCACGGGCTGCTCGGCTTCCTGTTCAACACCGTGATCCTCGCGCTGTCGGTGAACATCGGCGCCAGCCTGCTGTAGGCGTTATTTCACCGCCATCGCGGCATCGGCGCGCACCGCCGCCGCCCGCAGCGCCGGCTCCGCGGCCGACTGCCCGGCCAGGACGGCGTGCACCGCATCGGCCAAGGCGGACGCGGCCGCGTTCCATCCGGGCACCGACGGGGCGAAGTGGGCGGTGGCGAGTTGCCGGGTGAAGGCGCTCAACTGCTCGTTCTTGGTGAAGAACTTGTCCCGGGCGACTGCCTGGGTGGTGGGCAACATCCGTTCGCCCTTGACGAAGGTCAGCCGAGGCACGCGGGTAAACAGGTAGTCGAGGAAGCGGAACGCCGCCGGCTTGTCGTCGCTGTCACTCAGCACCACCGCCAGGTCGGCGGTCGCGAAGGTCGCCGGCTGGCTGCCCTGCGGCATCGCGGACACCGCATACGGCAGCTTCGGCGCCTCGCGCGCCAGTTGCTCGGTCAGCGGCGGCGTCCCGGCCACCATGGCGACCTCGCCGCGCCCGAACATCGCCTCGACATCGGCGGCGTCGTGGTCGGCTGGCGCATCCTCGGTCGCACCGTCGCTCGCCAGCGCGCGCAGTGCGGCCAACGCTGCGATGCCCGCGGGGGAGGCGAAGGCCGCGTGGCCGTCGTGTCCAAGCAACTCCCCGCCGCGCGACCATAGTCCGCAATACCACAAGACGGCCGCGTCGGCGCCTCGCCCGGGCAAGCCGAAAGCGCGGATGCCGGCGGCCTTCAGCAGCAGGGAGTCAGCCAGCAAGGCGTCCCAGGTCGCCGGCGGCGTGGCGATGCCGGCGCGGGCGAGCAGATCCTTGTTGGTGAACAGCGCCACCGCCGAGGCCGTGAACGGCAGGCCGTATTGCTTGCCGCCGACCTGGCCGGGCTGCAGCAGCGCGGCCACGAAGCGGCTGCGGAACTCGCCGCTCATCACCGCATCGAGCGGTTGCACCCGATGATCGCGCACCAGCTCAGGCAACCAGCCGGCATCGACGATGGCGAGGTCGGAAGGGTCGTGCGCCTCGAAGCCGGCTTGCAGGGCGCCGCGCAACCGCTCGCGTTCGAGCACCTCGACCTCGATGTCGAGGCCGGGATTGGCCGCCTCGAAATCCTCCACCGCATTGGTGAGGTATCCCGCGGTGGCGGCGCTGTAGCGGGCGGCGGCGAAGTGCGTGACGGTGTTGTCCGCCAACGCCGGAACCGCTGCCCCGGCGAGCAGCATGGCCAGCCCGAGGCCGCCGCGAACGGCGCGGCGGGTCACCATTCCTCGAGCAGCGCCCGCGTCTCCTCGACCGCGACCGCCCAGATCGCCAGCATCTCGTTGTCGCTACGCTGGGTGCGGCCGCCGAAGTTGCCGTCCTCCAACAGGTTGCGCGCCTCGAACGGCGGCAGCGTGTGGTAGCGCGCGAGGTCCAGCATCGGCTTGTCGCCGTCGGCCTCGGTGCCCGGCAGCCGGGTCCAGGGGAAGTTCTCCATCCAACTGGCGTGGCTCGCGACCGGATCGGTCTCCTGCACCGCCTGCCAGGTGCGGGGCGCCCGCCACCAGTCATGGAAGCGCACCCGGCAGTCGGCGTTGTCCATCAGCCACTCGGAGGCGAGCGAGGAGGCCGGATGGTTGCCGCCGTGGCCGTTGACGATCACGATGCGGCGGAAGCCGCTGCGCTTGAGGCTGTCAAGCACGTCGCGCAGCACCGCGGCCATGGTCTCGACCCGCAGCGTCACGGTGCCGGGAAATGCCGAGAACGACGGGGTGAGGCCGAACGGCAACGCGGGATACACCGGCACGCCCAGCGGCTCGGCGGCCTCGACCGCGACCCTCTCGGCCAGGATGGCGTCGACCGCCAGCGACAGCGTGGCGTGCTGCTCGATGCTGCCGATCGGCAGGACCACCCGGTCGTCATGGCGCGTCCAATCCTCGACCATCCGCCAGTCCATGTCGGCAATGCGCATGATGTCCCCTGTCCTTCTGCGGCCCGTACGCTGCCACAGCCCGCACGCTGCCACAGATCATGCGCAGGTCAACCACGCAGGCCGACGCCGCCTCTCACCAGGCTTGCGGAAGCTGGACCCAGGAGAATTGCCCTTGTGAAAGCGGGTGCTGCGGCATGACGTCGCAGGCGCTGCGGCCGGACATCATGCAGTCTTCGGCCTTCGCCTCCGCGCGCAGCGTTCGGATCAGGAACAACCCGGCCACCACCAACGCCAGCAGCAGGGCGAGCGCCGCCAGGCTGCCGGTCTGGCGGTCCATGTCCGCCTGTACCTCATGCCGCGGCACACCGAAGCGATAGATGCGGGTCATGTCCCACTCTCCCCCGGCAACATGGTAGCGCCGCGTGACGCTGCCTGCCACATTAACCCGCGTGACCCTTGCCCGACGCCATATCGCCGCCAGCTCGCCTGAAATGGCGGCATTGTGCGGCCGCATCGGCGCCTGCCGCATCACCGTGGCCCGCAACCGCGAGCCGTACGAGGCGCTGGTCCGCGCCATCTCCCACCAGCAGCTGCATGGCCGCGCCGCCGAGGCGATCCTGGGCCGTTTCATCGCCCTCTACCCCGGCGTGGCGTTCCCGCCGCCGGAGCTGGTGTTGGCGACCGAGGAGGCGGCGTTGCGCGGCTGCGGCTTCTCCGGCGGCAAGGTCGCGGCGATCCGCGACATCGCCCGCCATGCCGCGGCCGGCGCGGTGCCGACCCGGCGGGCAGCGGCGCGGCTGGACGACGCCACGCTGATCGAGCGGCTGGTGGCGATCCGCGGCGTCGGTCGGTGGACGGTGGAAATGCTGCTGATCTTCACGCTGGGCCGCCCCGACGTGCTGCCGATCGACGACTTCGGCGTGCGCGAGGGCTTCCGCATCCTGCACGGCCTCGACGCGCAACCAAAGCCGCGCGCGCTGGGTGAGCATGGGGCGACCTGGGCGCCGTATCGCAGCACCGCCGCCTGGTACCTCTGGCGCGCCGCCGACGAGCACAAGGCAATCAAGCAGCCGAGCTGAGCACCACTGGATCAAATCTGACGCTTGGTGCCATGCCAAGCCATGCTGCCTTCGACCCAAAGCAGTCACTGGAAGCGACGCCGCACGGCTGAACTAAATCGAAGTTAAGGAAGTTCTATGTCTTTTTCACTGAAGCGCTTGACGGTAGACGATATGGACCGCGCCGCCGTCATTCTTCGCACTTCGTTTGACGAGCATCTCCCATGGCTGGCAGGTCTTCATACACCGGAGGAGGACCGGGCCTTTTTTCGCGGCCATGTGTTTTCGACCTGCGAAATCTGGGGAGCTCTCGACCACAACATCATCGGTATTATCGCTTTCCGGCCTAGCTGGATCGACCAGCTTTATGTGCTGCCAAGTCACCAGAGACAGGGCGCGGGAGACACTCTTCTGCGAGTGGCCAAAGCCGCATCGGCGAGCCTGCTTCTCTGGACGTTCCGGAAGAATGTGCGCGCCCGAAGTTTCTACGAGGCGAGAGGATTCGTTGCGGTCGATCAGACCAATGGCAGCACCAATGAGGAGCGCGAGCCGGATGTGCTTTACCGATGGGAGGAACCATCGAAAGTGCCCAGTTCCGATGAATGACCGACTTCCACTCGCCTAGCCGGCGAAAGCACCCACGGCAGCCACGAACCCATCCGCATCCTCGGCATGAATCCAATGCCCGGTCGGCAGCGTTGCGGACTCGGCGCGCGGGAACCAGCCGTGGATCGCCGGCCAATACTCCGGCAGCACGTAGTTCGACCGCGCGCCATGCAGGAACAGCGCCGGACCGTCGTAACGTCCTGGCGGGTCGGGCCAGGCGCCGATTTGCGGCAACGCGGCGGCGATCTCGGCAAGCCCGATGGTCCAGCCGGGATCGCCGCCAAGCCGCAGGTTTTGCATCAGGAACCCGCGCACGGCCGGGTCGGGAATGCGGTCGGCGAGGCCGGCGCCGGCAGCCAGCCGGGTCAGGCCGGGCGGCAGCGGCAAGGCGCGCATCGCCGCGGTGAACTCGTCGAAATGCGGCGGGTAGCCGACCGGGGCGATATCGACCACCAGCAGCCGCGCCACCGCGTCCGCCGCCGTCAACGCCGCCAGCATCGCCACCTTGCCGCCCATCGAGTGCCCCGCCAGCACGCACGGCAGCGCGTCCAGCGCCGCGAGCGTCTCGACCACGTCGGCGGCCATGGTCGGGTAGTCCATCAGCGGATCGTGCGGGCTGTCGCCGTGGTTGCGCAGGTCGAGCGTCAGCACGCGCCGCGTCGCCGCCAGCCGCTGCGCCACGCCGGCGAAGTTGCCGCTGCGGCCATACAAGCCGTGCAGCAGCACCAGCGGCGGGCCGGCGCCCTGCCCGCGCCCGCCCTGCCCACGGTCCGTGGCGTGCAGGATCAATCCGCGACCTGCAGCATGATCTTGCCGATATGCGCGCTGCTCTCCATCAGCGCATGGGCGCGCGCCGCCTCGGCCAGCGGGAACACCGCATGGACCAGCGGCCCGCAGCGCCCGGCGTCGAGCAGCGGCCACACCGCGCGGCGCAGCTCCTCGGCAATCGCCCCCTTCTGGGCTGCGGTGCGCGGGCGCATGGTCGAGCCGGTGACCGTCAGCCGCCGCACCATGACCGGCAGCAGGTCGACCTCCAGCTTGCTGCCCTGCAGGAAGGCGATCTGCACCAGCCGGCCGTCCATCGCGAGGCTGGCGAGGTTGCGCTGCACGTAGGGCGCTCCGACCATGTCGAGCACCACATCCACGCCGCGCCCCTCGGTGATCCGCTTCACCTCGGCGGCGAAGTCCTGGGTGCGGTAGTCGATGGCGTGGGCGGCGCCCAGCCTGCGGCAGGCGGCGACCTTCTCCGCCGATCCGGCGGTGGCGATGGCGGTCGCGCCGAACGCCACCGCGAGCTGGATGGCGGTGACGCCGATGCCGGAGCTGCCGCCATGGATCAGCGCCCAATCGCCCGCCGCCAGGCGGCCCATTGTGAACAAATTGGCCCAGACGGTGAAGAGGTTCTCCGGTAGGGCGCCGGCGCGTAGGGCGTCGTAGCCGGCCGGCCACGGCAGGCATTGCGTGGCTGCAACCGCGACGTACTCGGCATAGCCGCCGCCGTTGGCCAGCGCGCACACCGCCTCGCCGACCGCCAGCCCGGTGACGTCCGCGCCGCACGCCACCACCTCGCCCGCGACCTCCAGCCCCAGGATCGGCGAGGCCCCGGGCGGCGGCGGGTAGCTGCCCTGGCGCTGTGCGATGTCGGGGCGGTTGACGCCGGCCGCCCGCACCCGGATCAGCACCTCGCCCGGCCGCGCCGTCGGAGTGTCGAGCTTCACGACCTTCATGACCTCGGGACCGCCGGGCTGGTTGAAGCCGATCGCGTTCATGCTGGTGGGGATGGGCATGGCAGCTCCTTTGAAGCGACGCGCTTACGCCGCCGTGGCAGCCGGTGCAACATGGCCCAGCCGGCGCATCACCAAAGCCGCCAGCAAGGGCGCGATAGCGGCCACGCCGAACAGCCACGCCGCCGCGTGCGACGCGCCGGCGGCATCGCCGGGCGTGGTCATCCCGGCCAGGTTGGTGAGCATCCCGCCCAGCGCGCTGCCGAACGCGTTGGCGACCATCACCACGGTGGTGATCGAGGCCGCCGCCAGCGCCTGCTCGCCCTCGATGGCGAACCTGAACACGCCGGCTCCCAGGTGCGGCCAGCATAGGCCGATGCCCAGGCCCATCGCCAGCAGGCAGCCGCCGATCAGCCAAAGGTCGAAGCCGGTGATATCAGCGCTCCGCGGCATCAGCACCGCAAGGCCGAGCAATCCCGTCGCCACCGTCAGCGGCCCCAAGCGCAGCAGCATCCGCGTGGTGCCGGCGGTCACACCCGAACTGGCCATCGAGCCCAGTGTCCAGCCACCCGACAGCAGGGCCGACACGTAGCCGGCGTGCAGCGGCGACAGCCCGTGCAGCGTCTGCAGGAAATACGGCATGAAAACCTCGGTCGCCAAGCCCAGCAGCAGCAGCGACATCACGGCATAGGTGGCGCCCAGCGGCTGCGTCAGCCACATCGCGCCCGACGGCAGCAGGCTGGGCCGCCGCCACCGCTCGCGCCGCACGAACCATGCCAGGCCCACTGCGGCAACCGCCACGCCAAGCCCGTTGGCCATAGCCGAGGCCGCCATGCCGCCGACCGAGACCGTGAGCACGCTGCCGGCCAGCAGCGCCAGGTTGAGCCATGCCATCGGCAGTCTCGGCCCATGCTGCACGGCACCCCGCGGCAACGTCCACTCGACCAGCAGCAGCAACGGCGGCGTGGTCGCCAGCAGGTACCAGAACGCCGCCCGCCAGACGTTATACTCGGCGAACACGCCGCCGACCGCGGGGCCGAGCAGCGTGGCAGCGCCCCAGGCGATCGAGATCACCGCCAGCGCCCTCGCCCACAGCGCCGGCGGGAACAGTTGCCGGACCTGGGTGAACGACAGCGCCGACAGCGTGCCGGCGCCGAGGCCCTGGACGAACCGCCCGGCCAGCAGCACCGGCATCGAGGGCGCCATGGCACAGGCCGCGGTGCCCAGCGCGAACAGCAGCAGCGACAGCCGGTAGCTCCAACGCGCGCCCATCGCGCGCAGCAGCCGGGCGCAGGCGACGGCGCCGAACAGCGAGGCCACGACATACAGCGTGGTGCTCCAGGCGAAAAAGCGCAGCCCGCCGATGTCGCGCACCACCGAGGGCAGGATGGTGGTGACGATGAACACGTTAATCGCATGGACCACCATGCCGCCGCCGACCAGCGCGCTGCGCGCGCCGTTGCCGCCACGCACCAGTTCGATCCAGCCAGTACCTTGTTCAAGCCGGCCGGTCCCTTGGTCGAGCGAGGGAGCCTGGCTTCGCAGCGCATCCATGCTTGGCCTATCCTCGGCTTCGTGTCGGGGAAGCTGTGGCCATCCGGCGCGCAAAAGCAACGGGAGGCGACACATGCATATTACCATTCTCGGCGCCGGCGGGTTCCTGGGCGGACGGATGGCCCGCAAGTTGGCTGCCGAAGGCCTGCTCGGCGGGCAGGCCGTGTCGTCGCTGACGCTGTTCGACCTGGCGGCGCCGCCGGCGCCGAAGGCAGCGTTCCCGGTGCAGACACTGGGTGGCGACATCGCCGCACTGCCGGATGCCGCGATCCCACCGCATACCGACTTGGTGTTCCACCTGGCAGCCGTCGTCAGTTCCGCCGCCGAGGCCGACTACGAACTCGGGCGGCGGGTCAACGTGCATGGCACCGAGGCGGTGATCGACGCCTGCCGCCGCCTGGCACGGCCGCCCCGCGTGGTGTTCACCAGCAGCATCGCCAGCTTCTCCGCCTCGCCCGGCCAGGTGCTGGGCGATGACGCGCGGCAGTTGCCGGCCAACAGCTACGGCGCGCAGAAGGCGGCGGCCGAGCTGTTCCTGGGCGACGCCACCCGACGCGGCTTCCTCGATGCGGTGTGCCTGCGGCTGCCCACCGTGATCGTGCGCCCCGGCCGCCCGAACAAGGCCGCCAGCAGCTTCTTCAGCGGCATCGTGCGCGAGCCGCTGCTCGGCCTGCCGACCGAGCTGCCGGTGCCCGACGCCACCGCCGTCTGGGCCGCCAGCCCGCGCCGCGCGATCGCCTGGCTGCAGCACGCGGCGGTGATGGGCACCGGCCCGCTCGGCCTCGACCGCGGCATCAACCCGCCGGGCCTGTCGGTCACCGTGGCGCAGATCATAGCGGCGCTGGAGGCGGTGCGGCCGGGCGCCTCGAGCCTCATCAATAAGGTCGAAGACCCGGCGGTCGCCAGCATCGTCGCCGGCTGGCCGGTGGCGTTCGAGCCGTCGCGCGCGCAGGCGCTGGGGTTTTCCGTCCACGAACCGCTGCTCGACCTGGTGCGCGCCTTCGTGGCCGACGACCTCGAGTCGACCCGCCGCGAACGAGAATTGCAAAGCAGAGTTGCGGAGAAGGGAAAGAATCCTGAACTTATTGACGTTTAATTATCGTATATAGTTCGATATCGACTTGAACTTTTTCTGATCTGAAAGGCTAATGAATACGCTTACGAATTAAACATTGCGTCACGCTGAATTTCAGGAGTGGATTATGCAGGACGTAAAAACGGACTGGCTGCCGAGTCCCGCGACTGGAAGCGCCATCATGTTGCGCTCCGTGCCGGTCGCCATGCGCCCGATACGCGGCAGCCGTAAGCCCAGACAAGCCGACACGCCCGACCCCGCTGCATCCGCCGTCGCGATCACCCACACCGCCACGATCTGGTTCGATTACACCGATCTGGTGCATTACTTCGCCCATAATCGCCTGCCGACCGGCATCCAGCGGGTGCAGATCGAGCTGTTCCGGGTGTCGCTCCTGCGGCCCGACCACGCCCGGATCGGCGCCTGCACCTTCGACCCGGCGCGGCGCTGCTGGACCACGGTGCCGCCGGAGTTGCTCGCCGCTATCTGCGCCGCCTCGGTGCGGCCCGAGGAAGCCGATGGTGGCGACGGCGTGGTTCAGCCGGGCGGGTGGGAGCAGTTGACGCAGCAACTGGCGCGCACCGTCGCCAGCGCCGCGCCGACGCCGTTCGCGCCGGGCGACGTGCTGGTCAACATCGGCTCGTCGTGGTGGATTCCGAACTACATGCGCTACGTGCGCCACCAGCAGCGTGAGGCCGGACTGCTGTATGCGCCGTTCGTGCACGACTGCATCCCCATCAAGACCCCGGAATGCTGCTCCTCCGAGTTGGTGGCCGAGTTCCGCGATTGGTTCTCCGAGGCCATGGAGACCGCCGACGTGGTGCTGGCGAACTCGCAGTGCACCGCCAACGACGTGAAGCAGGTGGCGCTCGAACTGGACTGCCCGGCGCCGGAGCCGCATGTCGTGCGCCTCGACGCGCGCATGGAGGCGCGGCTGCCGGAGAGCGGCCCGGCGCTCGACCGGCTGACCGCCACGGTGCACGCCCGCCACGGCATCGCCGGGCCGTTCGCATTGTTCGTGGCGACGATCGAGGTGCGCAAGAACCACATCTTCGTGTTCCAGTGCTGGAAGCGGCTGATCGACACGCTCGGCGCCGATGCGGTGCCCGACCTGGTCTGCGTCGGCAAGCAGGGCTGGCTGGTGGAGTTCACGCTCAACTGGCTGCGCGTGCATTCGCATCTCGCGGGCAAGGTCCGCCTGGTCGGCTCGGTCAGCGACCTCGACCTCGCGGCGCTGTACCGGAGCTGCATGTTCAGCGTGTACTGCTCGTTCTACGAAGGATGGGGCTTGCCGGTGACCGAGAGCCTCAGCCACGGGCGGGTGGCGCTGGTGCCCGACCACTCCTCGCTGCCCGAAGCCGGCGGAGCGTTCGCCGCCTATTACCGGCCAGGCTCGGCGGACAGCTTCTGCGAGCAGGTGCAGACGTTGCTGGAGCCGTTCCACCGCGCCCGCATGGAGGCCGCGATCCGCGCCCGCTTCCGGCCTCGCGCCTGGGAGGACGTGCTCGACCAGGTGCTGGCCACGGTGCGCCAGCCGCCGGCCTGGCAGCCGGCGATCGGCCAGCCGCTGCGGCATAACGCCGGGCTTACCGTGTTGCCAGGCCGCACCTACAGCTTTGCCGCCGGCCGGCCGGATGCCGCCGAGGACGATGGCCCGCGCCGTGGGCAGCGGATGCAGCACGGGCTCGGGTGGTGGCAGAGCGAGACCTGGGGCTGCTGGTCGCGGCTGGCGGAGGCGCATCTGCTGTTCAGTATGCCCGCCGATGCCCCGGCCAGGAGCCATATCTACCTGCTGCTGCGAGGCGGCCCGATCAAGCAGGCCGTGCAGGTCGAGGCCGGGCGTCATGTGGTGCACGACGTGACGCTGTCCATCAACCAGCGCCGCCTGGTGCGCCTGCCGCTGGACCGGCCCGGCGAGGCTGGGTTGCTGGTGCGGATAAGCGCGCCGCTGTACAGCCTGGCCGACCACACCGGCGGCGGCGATCCGCGCGACATCGGCTTCGGCATCGAGGCGGCGGCGGTGATCGGCCGGGACGACGTGGCGGGGCGCTGCGAGATGCTCGAATGGATGCTGATGGCCGACTGAGGACGGCACACCCGGAAAACAGGCTACTCGGCGGCGATCCGTTCGTGGTCGATCATCGCCACCGCCCGCTGCAGGTCGACCGAGAGCACGCGCGACACGCCGCGCTCCTGCATGGTGACGCCGTACAGCCGGTCCATCCTGGCCATGGTCACCTGATGGTGCGTCACCACCAGGAAACGGGTGCCGGTCTCGCGCACCATTTCCGCCAGCAGCGTGCAGAACCGCTCGACGTTGGCGTCGTCCAGTGGCGCGTCCACCTCGTCCAGCACGCAGATCGGCGCCGGGTTGCAGCGGAACACCGCGAAGATGAGCGATAACGCGGTCAGCGCCTGCTCGCCGCCCGACAGCAGACTCAGCGCCGCCAGCTTCTTGCCCGGCGGCTGCGCGTAGATCTCCAACCCGGCGGTCAGCGGGTCGTCGGAGCCGACCAGCGCCAGATGCGCGTGCCCGCCGTTGAACATGCGCGCGAACAGCGCCTGGAAATGCCGGTCGATGTCGGCGAACACCTGCCCCAGCCGCTCGCGCCCTTCCCGGTTGATGTGGCCGATGGAGCCGCGCAGCTTGGCAATCGCGGTGCTCAGCGCCTCGCCTTCGGTGGCGATGGTGGCAACTTGTTCCTCGATCGCCGCCGCCTCCAGCTCGGCGCGCAGGTTGACCAGCCCCATCGCCTCCCGCTCGCGCTGCAGCCGTTCGAGCTTGCGGCGGGCGCGCTCCTCGCTGTCGGGAACCAGGGCGCCGATGTCGGGCAGCGCCGGCGAGCCGCCGAGGCGTTCCACGATGCGCTCGGCGACGCTGCCCCAGGCGTGCGACGCCTGCGCCAGTTCGCCCTCGGCACGCACCAGCCGCTCGCGGGCCGCCGCCAGCACGGCCTCGGCGCTACGGCCGGCGCGGTCGGCGGCGGCGGCGGCGGTCTCGGCACGGCCCAGCGCTTCGGCGGCGCGGCGCTGGGCCGCCTCGCTGGCCGCCAACTCCGCCAGCGCCGCCGTCCGGTGCAGCGCCAGCCGTGCCGGGGCCGCGGCCAGGGTGGCGTGCTCGGCCTGCGCTTCGGCGGCGCGCGCCGTGAGATCCGCAAGACGGCCAGCGAAGTCGGCGGTGCGCAGCCGCCAGTCCTGGCGCTCGTTGGCCAGCGTACGGGCACGGTGGGCACGACCCTTGGCGGCCCGCAGCAACGCCTCGTGCGTCTCGCCGGCAGCCCGCTCGGCGGTGCGGGCAGCCGTCAGCGCCGTGCGGGCGCGCTCCATCTCGGCACGCCCGCGCGCCGGGTCGGCCAACGCGGCCAGCGTCGCGGCCGCCTGCACGCGGGCGGCATCGGCCTCCTCATGCTCGATGCCGGCGCGGCCGCGCTGCTCGGTCAGCGCGGTCAGGCGCGCGGCGGCGCTGGCGGCCTGTCCGGTCAGCGTGCCGAGCGCCGTGCGGGCGCGTTCCAGGCGTTGCTCGGCGTCACGCCGCGCCCCGCGGGCACGCTGCTCGACCTCGGCCGCGCTGCGCTCCTCCGCCTCGGCCACGCCACGCAATGTCCAGGCAGCGGCTGCCGCTTCGGTCGCGGTTGCCAACTCGCCTCGCGCGGCAGCCAGCCGGTTGCGCTGCCGCAGCCGCACCACCGCGGCGGTCGGCGCGCCGGCGCGGATGCGGTAGCCGTCCCAGCGCCAGACCGCCCCGGCGCGCGAGGCCAGCATCTGCCCCGGCGCCAACTCGGCCATCGCCGCATCGCCGGCCGCGTCGTCCGCCACCAGGCCCAACTGCGACAGCGCCCGCGCCAGGGCCGGCGGCGCCTGCACCATCGCGGCCAGCGGCTCGGCCCCGGCGGGCAACGGCGGCAACGGCTCCAGGGCAGGCAACAAGCGCCAGTGCCGCGCGGCATCGGCGTCGGCGGCAGAGTCCAGTTCCTCGCCCAGCGCCGCCCCGAAAGCCGCCTCCATGCCCGGCGGCACGGTCAGTTGGTCGATCATGCGCGGCCAACGCTCGCTGTCCTTGACCGCCAGCGTCTCGGCCAGCGCTTGCACGGTCGCCGCCAGCCTGGCCTGCGCCGCGTCGGCCTGGGTCGCCGTGGCGCGGGCAGCGGCCAGCGCCTGCTGCGTTGCCGGGCGGGCAAGTTCGGCGGCTTCGGCCTCGACGCGGCAAGCGCCCGCCTGCCGCTCGGCGGCATCGCGTTCGGTCTCGGCGACGCGCAGCAATTCGTCTGCGACACCCTGCGAGGCAGCGCGCTGGCACTCGGCTTCGAGACGCGCCAGTTGCGCGCCGGTGCGTTGGGCGCGCTGCTCGGCGACCCCTGCGGCCTCGGTCGCGGCACGGTGGCGGGCAACCAGTTCGGCGGCGGCCTCAGTGGCCGACAGCGCCGCGGCCTCGGCGGCCTGCAGCGCCTGCGCGGTGGCCACGGCTTCGGTTGCGGCACGCTCCAGGCGCGGCGGATGCGCCGCCTCCTCCTGCGCCAGCCGGGCCTCCTCGGCGGCCAGCCGTGTGGCGGCGGCATCGGCGTCGCGTTGCAAATGTTCGGTGTGGCCGAGGTCGCGGCCGAGCTGCTGGCGTCGCGCGGCGGCGGCGGCGAGTGTGGCTTCGGCACGCGCGACTTCGGCCGCCTCCTGCTGGCCCAGCAACCGGGCACGTTCCAGCGCGGTGCGCGCCGCAGACTCTTCATGGCGCAGGCCCGGCAGCAAGGCGGCGGCTTCGGCGGCCCGCGCGCCGGTCGCGGACGCTTCGGCGATTGCCGTGGCGCGGTCGGCCTGGGCGGTTGCCAGCGCCCGCCGCGCGGCGTCGCGGGCCTGCTCGACGATGGCGCACTGGACGGCCAGCAACTCGGTCTCCGCCAGGCGCACCGCATCGGCCAGCAGGCGGAACCGCGCCGCCTGCTTCGCCTGGCGCTGCAGGCCGTCGAGCTGCACGGCAAGCTGGACCCGCAAATCCCCGGCGCGCGCGAGGTTGGCCTCGGCGCCACGCAGCTTCAGCTCGGCCTCGTGCCGGCGGGCGTGCAGGCCGGTGATCCCGGCGGCTTCCTCGAGGACGCCACGCCGCTCCGACGCCGCGGCGGTGACGATGCTGTGCACCCGCCCCTGGCTCACCATGGCCGACGAGCGCGCGCCGGTCGCCAGGTCGGCGAACAGCGTCTGCACGTCGCGCGCCCGGGCCTCGCGCCCGTTGATGCGGAAGCTGCTGCCGACGCCGCGCTCGATCCGCCGCGCCACTTCCAGCTCCGGAGCCTCGTGGAACGGCTGCGGCGCCAAACCGAGCGTGTCGTCGAGGCTGAGCGTCACTTCGGCGATGTTGCGCGACGCACGATGCGCGGTGCCGGCAAAGATCACGTCGTCCATCTCGCCGCCGCGCAGCGTGCGCGCCGAACTTTCGCCCATCGCCCAGCGCAACGCCTCGACCACGTTCGACTTGCCGCAACCGTTGGGGCCGACGATGCCGGTCAGGCCGGGCAGGAGTTCGACCGAGACCGGCTCGGCGAAGCTCTTGAACCCGGCGATGCGCAGTCGGCTGAAGCTTACGGGCAAGAGCGGCCTTCTCGGTTAGATCAAGCGCGAGCGCTTGCCGCGGCAACCACCTTGGCAAAGCCGTCATAGGTCATTTCGCCGGCTTCGAGACGATTATGGGCGCTCACGCCGTTGAAGATGAAACTTGGCGTCGAGTCGATGGAATAGGCTTTCGTGTCGGCGTCCTGCTGCGCCAGGATCGCGTCGCGCAAGCCGGTGTCGGCCACCGCCGCGTCGAACGCGGCCTGCGACAAGCCGGCCAGCGCGGTCATCTTCTGCAACTCGGCCCGGCTGTCCACGCCGCGCCCAAAGGCCCAGCGGTCCTGCGAGGCCAACAGCGCCAGCACGAACGGCTCGTAGCGGTCCGGCGGCAAGGCCCGCGCCACCTGTGCGGCCATCAGCGCCACCTGATCGAGCGGATAGTCGTGAAACACGTAGCGCAGTTTGCCGGGCGCAATCAGCCCGGTCCGGATTTGCGGCAGCGTTTCGCCGGCGAAGCGGGCGCAGTGCGGGCAGGTCAGCGAGAAGAACTCGATAACGCTGACCGGCGCGCCGGCCGCACCCACCGCGCGCTCGCCCATGCGCGGGTCGGCGGCGCGGGCGGCCAAGGGGACCAGCGCTAGAGCCGGAGCCAGAACCAGCAGGGAACGCCGGGAAAGCTGCATGGATACCTCGTTTAACGGCCAAAGTTTAACAGCCAGACAAGATGCGAGAGGGCGCGAAGCCGGGGCGCAGGTCAAGTGTCGCCTCGTCCGGCGAGCACCACGCGGCCCAGCTTCTCCAACGCCTCGCGCAACGGCCCCTCCGGCAGCCCGGCCACCGCCTCCCTGGCCGCCAGGAGCGCCTGCTTCGGCGGGCGCGGAACGATGGCGACCGGCTGCGGCGGGTCCTGCACGAAGCGCAGGCGGCTGACCGCGATGCGGCCGAGGTGGCCGTTGATGCGCGCGATCAGCACGTCGGACAAATGCTGCAACTCCAGCGCCATAGGTCCGGCGCAGCCGATCGCCAGGGTGCCGCCGAACAGCTTGCGCGGCGTGCTGACGGCGGCCAGCGCCGGCCCCACGATCGCCTCCCAGTCGGCCACCACCTGGGCGGCGGCCGGGTTGCGCTTGCGGAACGCCGGGCGCACCAGGGCGGGCAGCAGGGCGGAGACGGCGCGTGGGCCGTAGATATGCCGCTTGTCGTCGTCCGGAGCCTTGGTCATACCCGCCTCGTGCCCTGCAAACCCGCCCCGCTTAGACCCATCCCGCTTCCCGATGCCAGCCTGCTGCTCGACTGGTACGACCGCCACCGCCGCACTTTGCCGTGGCGCGCGCGGCCCGGCGAGGCGGCCGACCCGTACCGGGTGTGGCTTAGCGAGATCATGTTGCAGCAGACCACCGTTGCCGCCGTCATACCGTATTATGAGCGTTTTCTCACGCGCTTCCCGACGGTGGACGATTTGGCGGCGGCGCCGTCCGACGCGGTGATGCACGCCTGGGCGGGGCTGGGCTACTACGCCCGCGCGCGCAACCTGCACGCCTGCGCCAAGGCGGTGGCCGAGGCGGGCGGCGTGTTCCCCGACACCGTCGCGGACCTGCGGGCGCTGCCCGGCATCGGCGCGTACACCGCCGCCGCCGTGGCCTCGATCGCCTTTGGCGTGCCGGTGGTGCCGGTCGACGGCAACGTGGAGCGGGTCGCCGCGCGGCTGTTCGCGATTGGGACGCCGCTGCCCGCAAGCCGTCCGGCCATAGACGTCGCCGCAGCGGGCCTGGGCGACCAGCCGGCGGCGCGGGCGCGGCCATCGGATTTCACCCAGGCGCTGTTCGACCTCGGCGCCACGATCTGCACGCCCACCTCACCCGCCTGCGCGCTATGCCCCTGGATGCCGCCGTGCCGCGCGCGCCAGCAGGGGATCGCCGCCGAGTTGCCGCGCAAGGCGGCGAAGAAGCCGCGGCCGGTCCGGCACGGCGTGCATTTCTGGCTGCGCGACGAAGCCGGCGGCGTGCTGCTGCGTCGGCGGCCGCCGACCGGGCTGTTCGGCGGCATGGTCGAGCTGCCGGGAACGCCGTGGCGCGATGCCGATTGGACCGCCGCCGACGCGCTGGCCCATGCGCCGATGCCGGCAAGTTGGCGGCCGGCCGGGCAGATCCGCCACGGCCTCACCCATTTCGAGCTGCGCATCGACCTGCTGGCCGCCATCGTGCCGCGCATCGAGGCTGACGGTTTCGTGTGCCAGTTGGCCGCGTTGGACACCCAGGCGTTGCCCTCGGTCATGCGCAAATGCGTGGCCATGGCGGAGGCGAAGGACGCATCTTGACCAAACCCGCCACTTCCCGCCCGAGACGCCAGGCGGCGATCGTCTTCGTGTTGGTCACGTTGGGGTTCGACGCGCTGGGCATCGGCTTGGTGGTGCCGATCGTGCCGCGCCTGGTGCTGCAGTTGAGTGGCGAGGGCGCCAGCGTCGCGTCGTTCGCGGTGGGCGGCCTGGTCGCCACCTTCGCCCTGGCGCAACTGATTGCCTCGCCGCTGCTGGGCGGCCTGTCGGACCGCTTCGGGCGGCGGCCGGTGATCCTGATGTCGCTCGGCGGCTACACCCTCAACTATTTCCTGCTGGCCTGGGCGCCGAGCCTGGTGTGGCTGTTCGTGGGCCGGCTGATCGCCGGGTCGATGGCGGCCAACACCGCGGCCTCGACCGCCTACATCGCCGACGTGACGCCACCGGAGGACCGCGCGCGGCGGTTCGGGCTGATCGGCGCCACCTTCAGCTTCGGTTTCGTGATCGGCCCGGCGCTGGGCGGCGTGCTCGGCGGCATCGACCTGCGGCTGCCGTTCCTGGTGGCGGCGGCGATCGGCTGCTGCAACGTGCTGTTCGGCCTGCTGGCGCTGCCGGAATCGCTGCCCGTCGAGCGCCGGCAGCCGTTCTCGTGGAAGGGCTCGAACCCGGTCGCCGCGTTGCGGATGCTGCGCGCCGACCCGTCGCTCAGCCATCTGGCACTGGCCTGGAGCTGCCTGTGGTTCGGCCTGGGCACGTTGCAGACCGTGTTCGTGCTCTCGACCGGGCTGCGCTTCGGCTGGGGCACCGAGCGGAACGGCCTGGCGCTTGGGCTGATCGGCGTCTGCGGCGCGGTGGTGCAGGGCCTGTTGGTACGCCGCATCGTGGCGACCCTGGGCGAGCGGCGAGCGGCGATGATCGGGTTTGCGCTGAGCGCCGCCTCGTACTGCCTGCTGGCCTTCGCCACCCATGGCTGGATGGTCTATGCGGCGGTCGTGGTGCTGGCGTTCGGCAACATCGCCAACCCGTCGGTGCGCGCGCTGATCTCGCAGGCGGCGGGGCCGGAGCGGCAGGGCCGGGTGATGGGCGCGCTGTCGGCGGTCGAGGGACTTACCGCCATCGTCAGCCCGGTGGTGGCGGCGCTGCTGTTCAGCCATTTCGCCGGGCCGGGAGCGTGGCTCAGCCTGCCGGGAGTGCCGTTCCTGGTGGGGGCGATGGCCTATCTCGGCGCCGTCCTGGCGATCCATCGCGGCATCGCGCTGTCGCCAAAATTGGTCGCTAAGCTGGCCCCATCGCCGCCCTGAACACGACGCAGGCGCCGGCCACGTAGGCCGGGACGGTCACGTGCAGCCGCAGCGGCCCGCGCGCCCGCCCGACCTGCCCCGCCCACCCGAGTGCGGCCAGGATCGCCGGGTCGGCCAGCGTCGTCGCGTAGCCCGGCGCATGGTCCGGCAGGCGGATCTGCCGCGCCGGGCCGCCGGCGGCGTCGGGCTCCAGCAGTTGCACGCGCGACGCGGTGCGGTCGACCGCCTTGAACGCCACCACGCCGAGCAACGTGCCGTCCGACGCGATCACGCCGGCTCCCGCGGCGCCGGGGTCGAGGCCGGCCGGCGTGCCGAACTCGCCCACCAGCAAGCCGCTCGGCTGACGCTGGGCGAGACGCAGGCCGGGGATCGCCGGGTACAGCCGCGCGCCATCGGTCGAAGGCTCGGCCAGGCGCAGCGCCGCGGCGCCGCCGAAGCGCCCGCTGGAAGAATTGCTCGCGCTAAGCCTGGCTACCGGACCGGGCGAGGCTTCGGCGGCCACTTCCAGGCGCCCGAGAAAAACCCCGTCCGACGACCACGCGGCCAGCCACGCGCCGCGCACCCCCGCCACCTCGCGCACCATATGGCCGGCGGTGAGCACGCGGTTGGATGGGTCGCCCGACGTGCCGCTCGACGCCACCACCACGCCGGACGCGGCGCCGAACGGCTGTCCGCTCGGCTGCATCAGCACCAGCCGCAGCGACGAGGCGGCGGCGGCCCGGCCCCATTCGGGATGGGGGATCTGCCCGTTGAAGCAGTTTGCGTGGGCGACATAGGGCAGCAGCAACGCCGCCAGGCCCGCGACAAGGCGCTTCATGGGGTCACCGTCGATTCGACTCGCAGCGTGTCCAGCGGCAGCAGCGCGCCGTCGCGTTCGAAATGCCAGAACGTCCAGCCATTGCACGACGGCGCGTTCTGCACCTCGGCCCCGACCTTGTGGATCGAGCCCTGCAGCGCCCCCGCCCGCAGGCTGCCGTCGGCCACCACCGTCGCCGCCACCCGCCGGGCGCGGTCGAACAGTTGCGCGCCGGGCGCGATGAGGCCGCGCTCGACCAGGCTGCCGAACGGGATGCGCGGGGCGTCGCGGCGGGTCGGAGCGGTTGCCAGGCCCTCGTCGGAGGCGACGCGCACCTTGCGGATGCGTCTCCAGGCGGCCTCCACATAGGCCGGATGGCGCTCGATGCCGATGAAGTGGCGGGCCAGGCGCTTGGCGACGGCGGCGGTGGTGCCGGTGCCGAGGAACGGGTCGAGCACGATGTCTCCGGTGCCGGTGCTGGCCAGCAGCACGCGGTGCAGCAGCGCCTCCGGCTTCTGGGTGGGATGCAGCTTCAGGCCATGCTCGTTGCGGATGCGCTCGCCCCCGGTGCACAGCGGGATCAGCCAGTCACTGCGCATCTGCAGGTCGTCGTTGAGCGCCTTCATCGCCTGGTAGTTGAAGCGATGGCGGCTGTCGCGCTGGCGGGCCGCCCAGATCATCGTCTCGTGCGCGTTGGTGAAGCGGCGTCCGCGGAAGTTCGGCATCGGGTTGGACTTGCGCCAGATCACGTCGTTCAGCACCCAGAAACCAAGCTCCTGCAGAATGGCGCCGATGCGGAAGATGTTGTGGTAACTGCCGATCACCCAGATGGTGCCGTCCTTGCGCAGCAACCGGCGGCACTCGGTCAGCCACTCGCGGGTGAAGGCGTCATAGGCGGCGAAATCGTCGAAGCGGTCCCAGTCGTCATCGACGCCATCGACCAGGCTGTCGTCGGGCCGCCGCAACTCGCCGCGCAGTTGCAGGTTGTACGGCGGGTCGGCGAAGACGCAATGCACCGAGGCCGGCGGCAGCATACGCATCATGCGCGCCGCGTCGCCCAGCAAAACCTGATCGAGCGGCAGTTCGCGGACGATCTCCAAGTTCTTCGCTCCAAGCGCCTGGCCGCTGCAGCGGTTGGCATGGTCGTGGGACAGCGGCGCCCCGTCAATCAAACTTGGCGAGCGCCGCGCCGATGGTGCTCACGCCGTTCGTGATCGGGTCAACCGGCACGCTTTGCCTGCGTCAGGATGGCCGCCTGCGCCAGGATGGCTGCCAGGTTGCGCGCCGCGATGTCGAGCACGCCGGCGTCGCCGCTCACCATCAGCGCCGCGATCGCGCCATCCAGCGTCAGCAGGACCTGACGCGCCAGCAGCGCCGGTTCCGCCCGCCCGTCCGCGACGGCATGGCGTTCCAGGAAGGCGAGGATCTGGCGATGGTGCGCCGCGGCCATCTCGCGCAGCCACGACTCGCCTTTGGTATGCTCGGCGATGGCGTTCATGAAGGCGCAGCCGTAGAACCGCCCGCTGTGGAACATGCCCGCCAGGGCCGGCACCGCCTGCGCCAGCCGGCCCGCCGCGGGCGCGGGGCCGGTCTCGACGGCCGCGAAGAACATTGCGCGCCAATCCGCCCCCTCCTGCTCCAGCACCTCGCGCAGCAGCGCGTCCTTGGAGCCGAAACGGGTATACAGCGTCATCTTGGAGGCGTTGGCGGCGCTCAGGATGCGGTCGATGCCGGTCGCATGGATGCCATCGCGGCAAAACAGGTCGCGCGCCGCCGCGACGATGCGCTCGCGCGGCGGCATCATCACGCCTGACTCCGTTGCAGCAGGGCCGGACCGAGTCTGCACGGATTTTGCGCCTTCGCTCACGATATATGCTTTTTTACCAAGCAGAGACGCGGAAGATGCCTGGCTTCGTTGCGGGTAACATAGCCAGCATCATGCCAACAAGCCTGCCTTCGCCGTCAATCCAACCATCGCCCCGATCACCGTAAGGGCTTGGCACGGTCATTGCGTTGTCTGACCCCGTATAAGACAGACCATTCTGTATCATCCGGAACGGAGGACGCCAATGAGCGCCGCAGAGAAGACCGTCATGCCAGCCACCGCAATGACCGGATGCCTGGCCCCGATCGACAAGACCGGGCTCGACGACCTCATCGCCAAGGGCCGCGCCAACCCCCAGGCGATCAAGACCCTGAAATGCACCACCATCGCCGAAGGCCGCTTCCGCCACCTCAACATGATCCGCAACCTGCCGCCGTACATCGTGGACGAGCCGCCGGCCCTGCTCGGCGACGACACCGCCCCGAACCCGTCGGAGGCCTCGCTGGCGGCGCTTGGCTCCTGCCTCGCGGTCGGCATCCACGCCAACGCGGTGTCGCGCGGCATCACCATCCAGAAGCTCGAACTGCAACTGGAGGCCGACATCAACATCACCGCGGTCTGGGGCACCGGCGACACCTCGCCGAAGCCGGTCGGCTTCGATGCGGTGCGGGTGAAGGTCACGATGGACAGCGACGCTTCGGATGCCGCCCGCGACGAACTCATCGCGCACGCGAAGAAATGGTCGCCGGTGGCCAACACCTTCACCAAGCCGGTCGCCCTCGATGTCGACGCCATCTGAGCGAGGCCGGACAGGCAGGAGCCGCCGATGACCTATGTCGCCCGAACCGAGATGCCGGCGGCGGCGGCGTTTGGCGCGGCTGGCCTCGTGGGCAAGGTGCGCGCCTTGTCGGAGGCCGAGCTGGCGCCGATGGCCCGACGCATAGACCACGACGGCATCTATCCGGGCGACGTCCTGCGCGGCTTGGGAGCGGTGGGAGCGTTCTCGCCGTATCTTGCCGCGCACACCACCCTGCCCTCGCCCAGCCTCGGGACCGCCATCGAGGCAATGGCGGCGGTCGGCGCCGACTGCATGTCCACGGCGTTCTGCATGTGGTGCCAGGACGCCTGCGGCTGGTACCTGGAGAACTCCAGCAACACCGGGTTGCGCGACCTTTTGCAACCGGGGATCGCCGCTGGCGCGCTGCTCGGCGGCACCGGGCTGTCCAACCCGGTGAAGGCGCTGTCGGGCATCGAACGGTTTAAGCTGCGGGCGCAGCGGGTGGCCGGCGGCTACGTGGTGTCGGGCGTGCTGCCGTGGGTGTCCAACCTCGGCGACGGCCACTGGTTCGGCACGGTGTTCGAGGACGCCGCCGACCCGGCGCACCGCCTGATGGCGATGGTCCGATGCGGCCAGCCGGGCGTGGAGATCAAGCGGAACGCCCGCTTCATCGCGCTGGAGGGCACCGGCACCTATTCCGTGCTGTTCCGCCGCGCCTTCATCGCTGACGAGATGCTGCTGGCCGACCCGCTCGGCTACATGGTGAAGCGGATCAAGCCCGGCTTCATCCTGCTGCAGACCGGCATGGGCATGGGCGTCGTCCAGGCCTGCATCGACCTGATGCACGAGGCCAACGTCACGCTCGGCGCGACCAACGCCTATCTGCCGCGCCAGGTCGGCGACTTCGAGATGGAGCTGGGCAGCCTGCGCGCCGAGATCGACTGGCTGGCGGCGACCCCGCTGGACGGCTCGCCCGACTACGTCCGCGCCGTGCTGACCGTCCGCCTGCGCTGCAGCGAGCTGGCGTTGGAGGCGTCGCAGGCCGCCCTGCTGCACCATGGCGCGCGCGGCTACCTCGCGGGTTCGGCGGTCAGCCGGCGGCTGCGCGAGAGCTACTTCGTCGCCATTATCACGCCCTCGATCAAGCATCTGCGCCAAGAGCTGCAGTTGCTGGGGCGGCATTGATGCCGGCGGCGATCGTCACCGACCGCGCCGGCCAGGAGCACGAGCTGTCGGGCGACGACGGCGAGCGCGTGATGCATTTGGCGCGCGCCGCCGGCCTGCCGGTCAAGGGCGAGTGCGAGGCGTCGCTGGCCTGCGCCACCTGCCACATGATCGTCGATCCCGACTGGGCCGGCCGGCTCGACCCGCCCAGCGAGGACGAGGAGACGATGCTCGACACCGTGTTCGACCTCACCGCCACCTCGCGCCTGTCCTGCCAGATCCGCCTGAGCCCTGCGCTCGACGGCATACGCCTGTCGCTACCCGCTTGAACCTACAGCAAAGGGAAAATCCGCCATGAACGACAAGGTTCTGCTGACGCCGGCCGAGCTGGCGACCATGAAGGAGATGGGCGGCGTGGTCGTGATCGACACCCGCAACCCCGCCGCCTACGCCGAAGGGCACATCGCCGGCGCCGTCAACCTGCACGACATCTTCACCTACCTTGCCATGTCCACCCCCGAGGGAATGGGCGAGTTGCGGCAGAAGTTCGCCGCTGCGTTCGGCGCGGCCGGGTTGGGCGGCGCCGAGACGGCGGTGTTCTACGAGGCGAGCATGAACTCCGGTTTCGGCCAGTCGTGCCGGGGCTACTTCCTGCTGCAGTTCCTCGGCTACGAGAAGGCGGTGGTGCTGCACGGCGGGCTTGCGGCCTGGACCGCCGCCGGCCTGCCGACCACCACCGAGGTGACGGCGGCGACGCCGAAGACCTTCCCGGTGTCCGACGCCGGCCTGCACCTGATGCTGGACCGCGAGGCGATGCTGGCCGCGCTCGACGACGAGGCGGTGGTCAAGCTCGACGTGCGCGACGTAGACGAGTGGATCGGCACGAGTTCCTCGCCATACGGTCCCGACTTCTGCCCGCGCAAGGGCCGCATCCCCGGCGCCCGCTGGTTGGAGTGGTACCGCCTGATGAAGCCCTCGGCAGCCGGCCCGGTGTTCAAGAGCAAGGACGAGATCCTGGCCGAGTGCCACAGCGTCGGCGTCAGCGAGAGCACGCCGGTGTACCTGTACTGCTTTAAGGGCGCCCGCGCCTCGAACTCCCTGGTGGCGTTGCGCGAGGCTGGAATCAAGGACGTACGGATGTACTTCGGCTCGTGGAACGAGTGGAGCCGCGACGAAAGCCTGCCGATCGAGACCGGGCTGCCGTGGGCGGTGGCGGCGGAATGAACGAGGTACGCATCCAGCTCGGCCTGAAGATCCGAGCGGCCAAGAAGGCGCGCAAGTGGAGCTGGCGCGACGTGGCCGAACGGCTTGGCCACGCCCCGGTCTGGACCTGCGCCGCCTGCCTCGGCCAGATGTCGATGGCAGCCGACACGGCCGAGAAGGCCGGGCAGTTGTTCGACCTGTCGGAGGCGGAGGTCGAGTTGCTGCAGGAGGCTCCGTACCGCGGCTCGCTGCCGACCGCGGCGCCGACCGACCCGCTGATCTATCGTTTCTATGAGCTGATCCAGGTCTATGGCACGACCTGGAAGGAGATAATCCACGAGGAGTTCGGCGACGGCATCATGAGCGCCATCGACTTCGACATGACGCTGGAGCGGCAGCCCGACCAGAAGGGCGACCGCGTCCGCATGACGCTGAGCGGCAAGTTCCTGCCTTACAAGCGTTACTAAGCGCTTTCCGCTTGCGTCATTAGCGCCGCCGCCGCCGCCGCCGCCGCCAGCCGCCGCACCGTGCCGAAGGTAGGGCGATGGTGGCGGGTCGGTCCCAGCCGATGCAATGCGCGGCGGTGGTCGGCGGTGGCATAGCCGCAGTTGCCCTCCCAGCCATATCCCGGCCAGCGCAACGCCAGCCGCGCCATGGCGCGGTCGCGCACCACCTTGGCGACGATGGAGGCGGCGGCGATCGACAGGCACAGCGCGTCGCCGCCGATCACGCAGCGCGTGGCGCAGTCCACCGGCGGCGGCCGGTTGCCGTCGATCAGCGCGAGGTCGGGCGGCGCCGGCAGCCGCAACACGGCGCGCCGCATCGCCAGCATCGCCGCGTGCAGGATGTTGATGCGCACGATGTCGGCCACCGAGGCGGCGCCGATGCCGATCTCGACGGTTCCGGCCGCGCGGGCGTGCAGCAGGGCGGCGAACGCCAGGTTGCGCTGCTCGGCGGTGAGCTGCTTGGAATCGTCGAGCAACGCGGCCAGGCGGCGCGGCACCTTGCGCGGCAACACGACGGCGGCGGCAACCACCGGCCCGGCGAGGGGCCCGCGCCCGGCCTCGTCCACGCCGGCGACCCGCCCGCCGGCCTGGGACTCGTATCTGTAATGCGGCATGGCGGAAGTATTGGCCGGTTGCGGGCGCTGGTCCAGCTGTTGACGGGAGCGTGCCTTGACGCGACCACCCCACCCCGGCACTCCCCACCGATGCCGGCCATCATCCGACGCCTGTTCCACTTCTTCGAGACACGCCTGCGTCCCACCGACCCGCCGCCCGAGGCAGCGCCGCCGCCGCTCGGCTCGCTGCGCGCGCTGCCCCGGTTCTACTGGCACTACGCCCGCCAGGCGCGCGGGCTGATCCTGGCGCTGCTGGCGACCGGGCTGACGGTGGCGTTCATGGATTCGATGATCCCGGTGTTCATCGGGCGGGTGGTGACGCTGGTCTCGACATTGCCGCCGGCATCGCTGCTGCCGCGCGCCGGGTGGCAGTTGGCGGGGATGGCGGCGGTGCTGCTGGTGCTGCGTCCCTGCGGCGTCATCCTGCAACTGCTGGTGACCAACCAGGGCATCGCCGTCAACCTCACCAACCTGATCCGCTGGCAGGCGCATTTTCAGGTGGTGCGGCAAAGCTGGAGCTACTTCCAGAACGACTTCGCCGGGCGCATCGCCAACCGCGTGATGCAGGTCGGGCCGGCGCTGCGCGAGAGCATCGTCGCCTCGACCAACGCGGTCTGGTACATCGTCGTCTACGGCAGCAGCGCCATCGTGCTGCTGGCCCGCACCGATTGGCGGCTGGCGCTGCCGATGCTGGCGTGGTTCGCCGGCTACGGGCTGCTGCTGCGCCTGTTCGTGCCGCGCCTGCGCGACCGCTCGCGCGCCGTCAGCGAGGTGCGCAGCCTGCTCACCGGGCGGGTGGTGGACAGCTACACCAATATCCTGACGGTCAAGCTGTTTGCCGCCGCGCGCGACGAGGACGAGTTCGTGCGCGATGCCGTCGACCAGCACTCGGCGGCGTTCCGGACCCAGTTGCGCCTGACCACCGGCTTCACGGTGACCCTGATGGCGATGAACGCCTTGCTGGTGGCGTCCACCGCCGCCGCCGCGGTTGCGCTGTGGGCGCATAACCATATCGGCGTCGGGGCGGTCGCGATGGCGCTGCCGCTGGCCTGGCAGATCACGCAGATGGCCGGCTGGGTGGCGCAGAACGTGACCCAGATTTTCGAGAACGTGGGCATCGTGCAGGACGCCATGAAGTCGGTGGCGGTGCCGCGCCAGTTGCCCGACCACGCCGACGCCCGCCCGCTGGTGGTGAGCCGCGGCGCCATCTCGTGCCGGCACCTCACGTTCGGCTACGGCACCGCGCGCGGCGTGCTGCACGATCTGTCGCTCGACATCGCCGCCGGCGAGCGGATCGGGCTGATCGGCCAGTCGGGGGCGGGCAAGTCCACGCTGGTGAACCTGCTGCTCGGCTTCTACAAGCCCGAGGGCGGGCGCATCACGATCGACGGCCAGGACATCGAGGGCGTCACCCAGGAGAGCCTGCGTGGCCAGATCGCCATGGTGACGCAGGACACCTCGCTGCTGCACCGCTCCATCCGCGACAACATCCGCTATGGCCGCCCGCGCGCCAGCGAGGCCGACATCGCGGCGGCGGCGCGGCAGGCGGAGGCGCTGGGCTTCATCGAGCGGCTGGAGGACTGGGACGGGCGCACCGGCTTCGAGGCGCATGTCGGCGAGCGCGGGGTGAAGCTGTCGGGCGGCCAGCGCCAGCGCATCGCCATCGCCCGGGTGATCCTGAAGGACGCGCCCATCCTGATCCTCGACGAGGCGACGTCGGCGCTGGACTCCGAGGTCGAGGCGGCGATCCAGGGGCAACTGGAGCGGCTGATGCGCGGGCGCACCGTCATCGCCATCGCCCACCGGCTGTCGACCATCGCGCGCATGGATCGGCTGGTGGTGCTGGATCACGGCAGCATCGTCGAGCAGGGCACGCACGCCGTCCTGCTGGCCAGCGGCGGCGCCTATGCCCGGCTGTGGACCCGGCAATCGGGCGGATTCACCCGGGCCGCCGCCGAATGACCGTCACGGGCCGGTTCATCTAACGCCCGGCCGAAGCCACGTCCTCGTCGCGGACCACCCGCTGCGGAAAGTTGATCCGCGTGCGCACGCCGCTGCCGCCGGTGCTCTCCACGATCAACATGCCCTCATGCGCCTCGACCAGCTTGCGGGTGATGACGATGCCGCTGCCCATCTGCTGCACCGAGGTCGCATCGAGCTGGGTGGTCGAAGTCGCCTGGTCGAGATAGGGGCCGTCGGCGCCGCTGCGGATCACCATGTCGAGCGAGCCGTCGCTGCGGCGCTGAATGGCGATCCGCACCGCCCCGCCGTCGAGCGTGAGGCGCACCGCGTTGCTGATGAGGTATTGCAGCACGTGCTGCATCCAACGCCGGTCCACGCAGATCGTGGTCCGCCGCGGCGGCATGGCGGATTCGATGTCGATGCCGCGCCGCACGCTCGCCACCGAGGTGGACCGCATCGCGGTGCGCACCAGCTCGTCCACGCTCACCCACTCCACGTCGAGCACCGGCGTGCTGATTTTGCCGTCGACCAGCCGCGCGGCATCGTCCAGCAGCCCGACCAGGAACTCGCTGACGTCGGCCACCCCCTTCAGGCGCCCGAGCAACGCCACCGGCAGCGACTGCTGGGCAAGCTCGGCCTGCACCTGCACCAGCGTCTCGACCAGGGATTGCAGCGGCGGGCGGAACTCCAGCGTCAGCGTCTCGATGAGCGTGAACCGGGTGTCGCTGGCGATTTCGGCGGCCTGCTTGGCCAGGCGCAGCTGGGCCTCGACCTGCTTGCGGTAGATGACGTCGAGGTAGACCGAGAGCGCGCCTTCGATCAGCTCCTGGTCGCCGGCCTCGAATGGCCGGTTGGTGTTCTCCTCCGAGCGGTTGGCGATCACCAGCGCCATGCCGCTCATGCTGTCGAACGCCCACAGCACATAGGGCAGGCCAAGGATCGCCACGATCTCGGGCGCCTGCATCCCGCCGCTGAACCCGGCCGTGGTGTAGGCGAAGCGCGGCGGCGCCGAGACCGTGAAGGATTGGCTGGCGAACCCGGCAGCCAGCCCGATCGAGTGCGCCGGCAGGAACATGCCGCTGCCCAGCGGCTCCTCGCGCAGCAGGGCGGCGCGGTCGCAAAGCGTGTTGTCCACCACGATTTCCAGCATCGGGCCGCCGACGTCCTCGCCCGATGTGTTGACGTCGCCAAGCCGGTAGGCCTCGCGCAACAGCTTCACCACCGTGCGGCTGCGGCGCGAGTCGCGGAATGCCTGGCTCTGCTCCTCCTGCAGCCGCAGCAGCCGCGAGCCGAGGTCGTTGCACTCGCGCCGATAGTAGCGCAGCTCGCGCTCCAGGCTCCCGGCGTCGGACATCTCACTCGCCATGATGCATCCGCAGCGTCAGCAACATTCCGGTCCAATCCAGCGGGCGGCTGTAGTTGCCGAACGGGGCCACTTCGACACCGGAGTAGAACCCCAGGAACGGCGCCGATCGGTCCAATGTCTGCGCCACGATTGCCGCCTCCTCGGTTGCCGCGCCGCTCATGGCGCTGGCCCGCCCGGCACAATCGACGTAAAGGCTGAACAATGTGTCACCGCCGGCGATCGTGCGGTTCGCCGTCTGCACCCCGTCGCGCACCGATTGCAGCATCAAGGCGTTGTCGCGCGACATGATCTGCACCTTCGCGCCAAGACTGAAATCGGGCTCGAACAGCGTCACCGAACCATCGAGCCTGTTGGCGGTCAGGATCAGGCGATTGACGTAGTCGTTTTCGTCGAACGGGCCGAACGGGTCGCCTTGCCGCTCGCCGAGCGTCGCGATCAACGAGATGTTGTTGTTCGCGGCCAAGCCGATCTTGAGGCCCAGCATCCGCTCGATGACCGCCAGTGCCGGCTCATGGTCGAGTTCGTATACCACGGCGCCGGCGATGCGGGTGATCTCCATGAACGAGCTGACCGGCCGGCAGCCGTGCAGGATCACCGTCTCGACGCTCAGCGACGATGGGAACACCAGGGCCAGGGCCGCGTGCTTGCGCACTTCGTGGCCGACGAACACCCAGCCGTCGGAAAGGTTGAGGTCGGTGAGCAGACCGCCGCCGGCCAGCTTGACGGAGTGATCGCCGAGTCCGTCGTGGAAACCATCGACGATGGAGCTCGCGAAATGCAGCCGTGGCGGCGACGTGCTGGCGACGCTGTCGAACATCAGGAACACCGGCGCATCCAATGCGGCCGACGCGGCTACCTGTCGCCCGAGGTCGTATCCGGCGGCTCGCTCGTCCCGCAGCAGGTCCAGGGTGAGATGCACGGTGGGCGTGATCGCGGCATCGAGAAACGCCAGGATGCCGATCTCCAGCCCGCTGTAGCCGCTGCCCGCGAAGGCGATGGCGCCCGCCGCCGACCCGCCGACCACGCACACCGGCCCGAACGCCTGCCGCAGCCCTGCCAGGACGGTCTCCGAATGGTGCTTGCCGCCGCAAAACACCAACAGCATCGTCGGCGAGACGTCACCCAACAAGTCGACGCAACGCCCGATTGCGGCTGCGGTGTCGAAGTGTTTCGCGAAAGCGACCTTAATCAAGTTCAGACCGATCTTACGTAGGACTTAACTTCATTGAATACTGCGAACCTTCGGATGGTGTCCAGGCGAAACAGCGAGTCCCCGGCCAATGCCCAGTTGCCCGCGCCATACCAAATCGATAGAACGAAACGACCGCTGTCGAGCATCATAACTTAATATTACCATTACCGTCGAAATGATACCATTGAAACGCCAGACCGTTCGTTCCGGGCACAGGCATCAACTCTGTAACATTACGTAACTTAACGGTTGCGTTTCCCCGCAAGATCGCTGGTCGGGCTGTGGCCTGGCTGCCTCACATGCGAAACATTCTCAGTCGAATGCCGCGCCTGCATTTACTTGCAGGCAGCCAAGCATCCCAGCACGATGTATCGCCCTAAAAACTAGAGTAGCAACTTATTTACCGAGTGGTTCTACGGTTTAACATGCCTATAACGATTGAATAACGATTTCCTGACAGGCCGCCAGATCTTCTTTATTCATGCCTCTAGTAGTTTCAGTTGATGAGTCTGCTAACCTACTATTGCATCGAACTAAGCTACGCTATTTCGTTTGTACCTTAGAGAAGGAATGCTTACATGGTTTACGTTAACAGGTCAGTAAACGTGGATGACGCATCCGCGCTCTCCTCGGCGGCCTCATCCGATGCCCGGCTGGCCATGTATGACCGGCTGCCCCGGATGCTGCAGCCGTTCCTAACCTGGCTTACCGCCAAGCCGGCTCCCGGCGAGGCCATGGCGTCGCGCTCGCCGCTCTGGTTCGTCGCTTGCGCCAGCCTGCAGGTCGTGGTCGGCATGGCGATGGCATGGCTCGGGCTGAAGCTGCCGGCGCTCGCGGGTGTGCCGGTGGCCGCGATCGGCCTGCTGGTCTCCACGTCGGGGCTTGGCCTGTTTCAGGTCGTGGTGTTCCATCACTGCTCGCACGGCACCGTGTTCAAGTCGCGTGAGGCCAACATCCGCATCGGGCGGCTGATCTCCGCCATCCTCGTCTTCAAGCATTTCGACGCCTACAAGCGCGAGCACATGCTCCATCACAACGCCCGCAAGCTGCTGACCGACGAGGATGAGTTCGCCAACTTCGTGTTCGACATGTGCCAGTTGCAGGCCGGCGTGGCGAAACGGGAGCTGTGGCGCCGGGTGGTGTCGAACCTGATCTCGCCGGTCTTCCACGGCCGCTTCCTGATGCGCCGGATGCAGGCGGCGTTCTGCTCGCACGACCGCATCCACAACCTCACCGGCATCGCCGTCTGGGGCGGCATGGCGCTGGCGGCGGTGGCGTTCGGCCAGGCCGGCGCGTTCCTGTTCGCGGTGGTGCTGCCGGTGACGGTGCTGCTGCAGGTCGCCACGGTGTTCCGCATCCTTTGCGAACACAGCTTTCCCGCCCACGAGATGATGGAGCAGCGCGGCAAGGACTTCGCCTGCCACGCCACCTCGGGCGTGTTCCCCGGCGCGCAGCCGCCGCGCCGCGGGCTGGGCTCGTTGCGTGGGGTGGCCGAGTGGACGCTGTGGTGGGCGGACATGCTGACGGTGCAGTTGTTCGTGCGGATGTTCGTGATGGTGGGCGATGCGCCGTGCCACGACTTCCACCACCGCCGCCCCAGCAGCAAGCGCTGGACCAGCTACATCCAGGCCCGCCAATCCGACATGGAAGCCGGCTCGCCGGGCTTCAACACCGACTACAGCGAGACATGGGGCCTGTTCAGGGCGGTCGACCAGACCCTCGAGAGCCTGTCCCGCGCTCCGCTCGGCTTCAAGCCGTAACGGCACGCATGGCCGTAACGGCGCGCATGGAAGCGATCGACCGCCGCCCCGCAGTTATTGGGCTGGCGGTCCGAGGCGAGCTGCCAGCAGCCCACGCGCCATGCGGATCTCCGCAGTGGTGACGGTGTGGGTGTTGCCCGGATACAACAGGGTGGTGACTGTGGCGCCCATGGCATCGAACACCGCCTGCGTCTCGCGAACCCGGCCCGCCGGAATGTGCGGATCGTTCTCGCTGCATCCCAGCAGCACCGGCATGTCCGCGAGAGTCTTGTTCCCACCCATGTGAGCCAGGTTCGCAGCCTCGCCGATCAGCCCGCCGCTGAAGCCGATTACCCCGGCCAGCGGCTGGCCATGGCGGCGAGCAAACTCCAACGAAAGGCAGGCGCCCTGCGAAAAGCCGAGCAGCCCCACCCGCGCCGCCGTGAAGCGGGCGCCCAGCCGGGCCACGAGATCGTCCAGCACCGAAAGAGCCGAGGGCAGGTCGGGTTCGTTGTTGGCGACGGGTTCGATGAAGCGCCGGGGATACCAGACGTGGCCGGCCGCCTGTGGCGCGAGACAGGCGATGTTCGCCGTCGCCAGCGTCCGGCCGAGATCGAGCATCCCGCCGGCATCCGCGCCCCGGCCATGCACCAGTACCAGCGCGCCGGTCGCCTGCTCCATCGCGGCCCCGGCGCGCGCGATCGGCAGGCCCGCGTGGATGCCGATGCCGCCACTAAGGTCGAACATTGCCGCGCCTACAACGGCTTCAGGTTGCGTTCGATGGTGGCCCGCTGCGCCTCCAGGAACAGCGGCAACGACAACCGCTCACCCAAAGTCTCCATCGGCTCATCCGTGGCGAAGCCGGGGCCGTCGGTGGCGATCTCGTATAGAATGCCGCCAGGCTCACGCGCGTATAGGCTGCGGAAGTAGAAGCGGTCGACGGGACCGCTGGAGCGGACGCCCAGACGGTTGTAGCGGTCCACCCAGGCATCGTAGGCCGCGTCGGGAATGCGGAACGCGACATGGTGGACGCTGCCGGCGCCGGGCTGGGCCGGGCGCAGGTTCGGCTCGACCCGCACGTGCAACTCGGCTGCGACGCCGCCTTCGCCCATCGCATAGACATGCACGCTCGCCCCGCCCTCGGCGTACTGGCGCACCTGCCGCATCGCCAGGATGTCGGTGAGGAAACGATCCGAGGCAGCCAACTTCGGCACGCTGATGGTGATCGGCCCCAGCCCACGGATCTGTTGCGCCGCCGGCACCGTCGAGCGGTCCCAGGGATGCGCTTCGCCGGCCCCGCCATCGTCGATCAGCGCCAGCCGCTGGCCCTCCGCATCCTCGAACACCAACTGCAGGCGCCCGTCGGCCTCGTGGACCGGATCGTGCGTCACGCCGAATTCGGTCAGACGGTCCCGCCAATAGGCCAGCGCCGCCTCGCCGTTCACCCGCAGCGCGGTGCGCACGATGCTGTTGGTGCCGCGCCGCTCGCGCTCGACCGGCCAGTCGAAGAACGTCAGGTCGCTGCCCGGACTGGCCTCTCCGTCGGCATAGAACAGGTGGTAGGCGCTGACATCGTCCTGGTTCACCGTCCGCTTCACCATCCGCATCCCGAGCACGCGGGTGTAGAAGTCATGGTTGGCGGAGGCGTCGGCGGTCACCGCGGTCAGGTGATGGATGCCGTCCAGTTGCAGGTCAGAGTCGGCGCCGGCCATGGTGAGGCTCCTGTTCGTCGCCGCACCATGGCCGGCCCATTACGTGTCGGCAAGCCGGGCTTCGACGCTTGTATGTGCCTCGGCGCTTCGCCATTCTCTGGTTGCAACGACGCGGCCGGCGCCCTTATCGCCCGATGGCGACGCGGCGGCCGAGCCAGGGCGTCGGGCATAACGAAGCAGGAGCGTGCGATGGCCAAAGGCCAACAGCGAAGCGGCCGCGAAGCGAAGAAGCCGAAGGCGGACAAAAAGCCAGCCCCCGCCGCCGGCACCCAGCAGTACAAGCTCCCGGCCCAGACCACACCCGCCAAAGGCGGCAAGTAGCCGTCGAGCCGTCCCGGATGGCTTGGCCCCACATCCGGAGGGCCACGCCATCCAGGGACGGTGGTTCCCCATAGACATAAAGATGTCTTTATGCGATGCAGGGGAATGGAAATCCTGCTGACCGCATTGCGTGCCTGCGCGGAGCCAACCCGGCTGCGGCTGCTGGCCCTCGCCGCGCGCGGCAGCTTCTGCGTCATGGACTTCACCGAGATCTTGGGCCAGTCGCAGCCGCGGCTGTCGCGTCACCTGCGCCTGCTGCACGAGGCCGGCTTGTTGGTCCGGGTACGCGAGGGCGCCAACGTCTGGCTGGCGCTGCCGGCGCCGGAAACCACCGCCGGATCGCTGGTCCGCACCCTGCTGGATCGCCTCGGCGAGGACGATCCCGTGCTGGCCGACGACCGCCGGCAGGCGGCGCGCGTGCTGTCCGAGCGCGCCCGCGAGGCCACCGAGACCTTCCGCCGCAGCGGCGCCGATTGGGACGAGATGCGCGCCCTCGGGTTGCCCGCCGCGACCGTCGAGGCGGCGTTGCTCGAATTGTTGCCGCAGGACGCCGGCCGGTTGCTCGACATCGGCACCGGCACCGGGCGGCTGCTGGAGCTGCTTGCGCCGAGGGTGGTGTCCGGCATCGGCGTGGACGCCAGCCGCGCCATGCTGGCCCTGGCCCGCGCCCGGCTGTCACGGCCGCAACAGGCGCAGTCCGGCATGGCGCATTGCGCGGTGCGGCTGGGCGACATGTACCGTCTGCCGATGCCCGACGCGGCGTTCGACACGGTGTTGCTGCAGATGGTGCTGCACCACGCCGACGACCCCGCCGGGGCGCTGGCCGAGGCGGCCCGCGTGCTGCGTCCGGGCGGCACGCTGGTGGCGATCGACCTCGCCGCCCACGCCGACACCGACGCGGTGCGCCGCCTCGCCCATCGCTGGCCGGGATTCACCGAATCGCAAATGTCCGCGCACATGATCGCCGCCGGCCTGATCCCGGCGGCCCAGGCCGGGGTGGCCGGCCGCCTCGAAGTGCGGCTCTGGACCGCCACCCGCGCCGCCGCCACGCCGACACCCGACATCGAACGCCTGCTGGAGACCACCGCATGACCAGCCGCCCGCATCTGCTCCAGGCCCTGCGCGACCGCGTGCTGCTGTGCGACGGCGGCATGGGCAGCCGCGTCCAGGCGCTGACGCTCGACGTCGAGGCCGACTACTGGAACCGCGAGAACTGCACCGAGGTGCTGAACCTGTCGCGGCCGGACATGGTGCGCGAGATCCACCGCGGCTACTTCGCCGCCGGCGCCGACATGGTCGAGACCAACAGCTTCGGCGGCTCGCCCATCACGCTGGCCGAGTTCGACCTGCAGGACCGCACCTTCGAGATCAACCGCGTCGCCGGCGAGCTGGCGCGCGAGGCGGCGGAGACCTTCGCCGACGGCCGGCACCGCTACGTGCTGGGCAGCATCGGGCCGGGCACCAAGCTGCCGTCGCTCGGCAACATCGCCTACGACCCGCTGGAGCAGGCGCTGTACGAGCAGAGCCTCGGCCTGATCGCCGGCGGGGTGGACGCCATCCTGATCGAGACCTGCCAAGACACGCTGCAGATCAAGGCGGCGGTCAACGGCGTGAAGCGGGCACGCGCCGAGGCCGGCACCGACACGCCGATTTTCGTGCAGGTGACGGTCGAGACCACCGGCACATTGCTGGTCGGTCCCGACATCGCCGCCGCCGCCACCGTCATCAAGGCGCTCGACGTGCCACTGATGGGGCTCAACTGCGCCACCGGCCCGCAGGAGATGGCCGAGCACGTCCGCTACCTCGCCGCCAACTGGCCCGGCCTGATCTCGATCCAGCCCAACGCCGGCCTGCCCGAACTGGTGGACGGGCAGACGCACTATCCGCTGGGCGCGGCCGAGATGGCCAGTTGGGTGGAGCGGTTCGTGGTTGAGGACGGGGTCAACCTGATCGGCGGCTGCTGCGGCACCTCGACCCCGCACATCGAGGCGCTGGACGCCATGCTGCGCCGTCGCGGCGAGTACCGTCCGGCCCCGGTGCAGCGCCGGCCGGTGTGGATACCCTCGGTCGCCAACCTCTACCAGCAGGTGCCGCTGCGCCAGGAGAACAGCTATTTCTCCATCGGCGAGCGCTGCAACGCCAACGGCAGCCGGAAATGGCGCGAGTTGCAGGAGAAGGGTGACTGGGACGGCTGCGTCGCCGTGGGCCGCGAGCAGGTCGCCGAGGGCTCCAACAGCCTCGACGTCTGCACCGCCTTCGTCGGCCGCGACGAGGTGATGGAGATGGATGCGGTGATCCGACGCTTCACCGGCTCGGTCAACGCGCCGCTGGTCATCGACAGCACCGAGGCCCGCGTGCTGGAGAGCGCGCTGAAGCTGCACGGCGGCAAGCCGATCCTGAACTCGATCAACTTCGAGGACGGCGACGAGGCGGCCGACATTCGCATGGCCATGGCCAAGAAGTTCGGCACCGCAGTCATCGCGCTGACCATCGACGAGGAGGGCATGGCCAAGACGCCGGAGCGCAAGCTCGCGGTGGCCGAGCGGCTGGTCGCGTTCGCCTGCGCCAAATACGGCCTCGAGCAATCCGACCTGCTGATCGACCCGCTGACCTTCACCATTGCCACGGGCAACGAGGATGACCGCAAGCTGGGCCAGTGGACGCTGGAGGGCATCCGCGCCATCCGCGACCGCTTCCCCGACATCCAGATCATCCTGGGCCTGTCCAACATCAGCTTCGGCCTCAACCCGGCGGCGCGCACGGTGCTGAACAGCGTGTTCCTCGACCATGCGGTGCGGGCCGGCATGACCGGCGCCATCGTCCACGTCTCCAAGATCCGGCCGCTGCACCTGATCCCGCCCGAGGAGGTGCAGGTCATGGAAGACCTCATCTTCGACCGCCGGCGCGAGGACTACGACCCGTTGAAGCGGCTGCTGGAGATGTTCGCCGACCGCAAGGCCGCCGACGCGGTGAAGAAGTCGCGCGCCGAGACGGTCGAGGGCCGGTTGCGCGACCGCATCGTCGACGGCGACCGCAAGGGTCTGGACGCCGAACTCGACGAGGCGCTGCTGATCCACGAGCCGCTCGCCATCATCAACAACATCCTGCTCGACGGCATGAAGGTGGTGGGCGAGCTGTTCGGTGCCGGCAAGATGCAGTTGCCGTTCGTGCTGCAATCGGCCGAGACGATGAAGGCGGCGGTGGCGCATCTGGAGCCGCTGATGGAGCGGGTCGCCGGCCAGGAGAAGGGCATCATCGTGCTGGCGACGGTGAAGGGCGACGTGCACGACATCGGCAAGAACCTGGTCGACATCATCCTGACCAACAACGGCTACCGGGTCGTCAACCTCGGCATCAAGGTGAAGCTCGCCGACATGGTGGAGGCGGCGCGCGAGCACCGCGCGCACGCCATCGGCATGTCCGGCCTGCTGGTGAAGTCCACCGTGGTGATGCGCGAGAACTTGGAGGAGATGTCGCGCCAGGGCCTCGACATCCCGGTGATGCTGGGCGGCGCGGCACTGACCCGCAACTACGTCGAGGAGGAGTGCGTGCAGGCGTATGCCTCCGGGCGGGTGGCCTATGCGCGCGATGCGTTCGACGGCCTGCATTTGATGGACCGCGTCACCGGCAACGGCTTCGACGACTACCTCTCGGCGATCCAGGCCAAGCGGTCGGGCAAGGCGCGCAACACCGCGCGCACGCTGGGCCAGGCCGACCAGCGCGCGTTCGGCCCGGTGGACGTGGCCGCGGTGCGTGAACGCCGCCACCGCCTGACGCGCGACGTGCCGCCGCCGGCGCCGCCGTTCTGGGGGCCGCGCATGATCGAGAGTTCGCCCAAGGCGATCATCCCGTTCCTCAATGAGCGCAGCCTGTTCCAGTTCCAATGGGGCTTCCGCAAGCAGGGCCGCAGCCTCGACGAGTTCCTCGGCTGGGCGCGGCAGGAGCTGCGCCCGGTGATGAAGCGGATGCTGGCGATCTGCGAGAGCGACGACATTCTGCGGCCGCAGTCGATCTACGGCTACTGGAAGGCGGCCGGTCAGGGCAACGAGCTGATCGTGTTCGAACAGGACGGCAGCACCGAGCTGTGTCGCTTCAACCTGCCGCGCCAGCCCAAGGAGGACGGCGAGTGCATCGCCGACTTCTTCCGCGATGTCGACGACGAGCAGCGTGACGTGATCGGCCTGCAGATCGCGACCGTGGGGCAGAAGGCCAGCGACACCGCGCGGCTGTGGTTCGAGGACAACCGCTACCAGGACTACCTGTACCTGCACGGCCTCTCGGTGGAGATGGCGGAGGCGATGGCCGAGTACACGCACAAGCGCATCCGCGCCGAACTCGGCTATGCCGGCGAGGACGACCGCGACATCGAGAAGATGCTGTCGCAGAGCTACCGGGGCAGCCGCTACTCGTTCGGCTACCCGGCCTGCCCCAAGGTCGAGGACCAGGCGCCGCTGCTGCGCCTGCTGGAGGCTGAGCGGGTCGGCGTCAGCATCTCCGACGAGTGGCAACTGCACCCGGAGCAATCGACCAGCGCCATTGTCGTGCTCAACCCGCACGCCAAGTATTTCTCGGTGTAGGAACCGGGAGCGCCAGGATGAGCGACACGTCGAAGCACGACCAGGCCCGCGCGCTGGCCGAACAGGCGGTGCGCGAGCAGGACTCCGGGCAGGACACCGCCGCCGATGCCTCGTTCGACGAGGCGACCCGGATCGATCCCGACGCGGTGGCCGAGGTGCTGGACGAGACCGGCGCCAACACCGCGCCGGACTCGCGCGACGAGAAGACCGATCGCGAGCAGGGTCAACACGAATGACGCGCTGACGGTCACGCCGCGATTGCGCCGCATGTCCGTTCCCAAGGCGCTACTCGTCACCGTCCCGGCGGCACTGCCGGCTTCCCGCGCGACACCATCCCCGCCACCGCGCGGCACATGATCTGGGTGACATGATCCTGGGCGTCGGCTTCATGCGCACCCACCGCGCCTAGCTCCCGGCCGGCGGCGGACGAATCTGGTTCGGCCCGTGCGAGCCATCGCAACCGGCCGCGACACCGCCTGCTGCGCCGCCCGGCGAAATACGCTAGGAGCAGTCGCCCGCATATTTGGAGCCTGCATCGCCTTGAGCCGTACGCTCACCCTCGCCGTCGCCAGCATCGTCGTCGGTTGCGTCGTCCTGGCGCTGAAGACGCTCGCCTGGTGGGTCACCGGCAGCGCAGCGCTGTTCTCCGATGCCGCCGAGACGGTGGTCAACGTGGTGGCCGCGAGCCTGGCGTTCGGCGCGCTGCGCTTCGCCGCGCGGCCGGCCGACGCCAACCATCCGTATGGGCACGACAAGGCGGAGTTCTTCGCGGCGGTGATCGAGGGCGTGCTCATCGTCGTCTCCGCGCTGGCGATCCTGCAGCACGCCTGGCAGGTCTGGCTGCACCCGGCACCGATCTCGGAGCCGTTGCGCGGATTGTTGGTGACCGGGTTCGCGACCGCGCTCAACCTCGGCTGGGCCGGCACGCTGCTGCGCCAGGGGCGGCGGTTGCGCTCACCGGCGCTGGTCGCCGACGGGCGTCACCTGACCAGCGACGTCGTTACCTCGATGGCGCTGATTGCCGGCGTCTGCCTGGTGCTGGCCACCGGCATCGTCTGGCTCGACCCGTTGCTGGCGGCGGCGGCGGCGGTCTATATCCTGGTCTCCGGCCTGCTGGTGATGCGCGACTCCGTGGGCGGGCTGATGGACATGGCCCCGGCGCCGGAAGTGGTGGAGCGTATCCGCGAGCTGGTGGCGCTCCATGCCGAGGGCGCGTTGGAGGCGCACGACCTGCGCACCCGCCACGCCGGCCGGCTAACCTTTTTGGAGTTCCACATGGTCGTGCCTGGTGATATGAGCGTGGCCACCGCGCATGACATCTGCGACCGGGTGGAGGTGGCGTTGAAGGACGAGATGGCCGGCCTGGCGGTGACCATCCACGTCGAGCCGCCGCACAAGGCCAAGCACCAGGGCGTGTTGGTGCTGTAGCGCGATGCTGGAGCACCTCAAGGCCAACAATCGCAACTGGGCAGAGCGTAAGACCGCCGCCGATCCGGGGTTCTTCCAGAGGCTGGCCGGCCAGCAGGCGCCGGAATATCTGTGGATCGGCTGCTCCGACAGCCGCGTGCCGGCCAACGAGATCGTCGACCTCGATCCCGGCGAGCTGTTCGTGCACCGCAACGTGGCCAACCTGGCGCCCCCGCAGGACGCCAACTATCTGTCGGTGCTGCAGTTCGCGGTGGACGTGCTGAAGGTGCGGCACATCCTGGTGGTCGGCCACTACGGCTGCGGCGGCGTGGCGGCGGCGGTGGACGGCAAGCGGCGCGGGCTGGTCGACCACTGGCTGCATCCGATCCGCGAGGTCCACCACGACCACCGCCACGAACTCGACGCCATCCCGGAGCAGCGCGACCGGCTCAACCGGCTGTGCGAGCTGAACGTCGTGCGCCAAGTCCGCAACGTGGCCTCCGACGTGTTCGTGCAGGACGCCTGGGCGCGCGGGCAGCCGCTATGCGTCCATGGCTGGGTCTATTCGCTCGCCAACGGCCTGGTGACCGACCTCGACGTCACGATGTGCGAGGCGGCCGACATCAAGCGGCTTTGAGTGGCCGGGCTGCGGGAACCCGCCACGACGCCGGACGCTCGAACCGTCACCCAGGCTAAGATTCACGCGGGCCAAGATTCAGGAAAAACACCATGACACTTCAGACCAGCCCGGTTTGGTTCATCACCGGCTGCTCCACCGGCTTCGGGCGTGAACTCGCCAAGCTGGTGATCGACCGTGGCTGGCGCATCGTGGTCACCGCCCGCGACAAGTCGCGCGTCGAGGATCTGGTGGAAGGCGCCGAGGACCGCGCGCTGGCACTCGACCTCGACATGGCCGACGCGGCGCAGATCGCCGCCGCCGTGCAGGCCGCCCACAGGAAGTTCGGCGGCATCGACGTGCTCGTGAACAACGCGGGCTACGGCTACCAGTCCTCGATCGAGGAAGGCGAGGACGCCGAAATCCGGGCGCAGTTCGAGGCCAACATGTTCGGCCTGTTCGCGCTGACCCGGGTGGTGCTGCCGGGGATGCGGGCGCAACACAGCGGCCACGTCATCAACATCACCTCGGTCGCCGGCTTCATCGGCTTCATGGGTTCCGGCTACTACGCCGCCAGCAAGCACGCGGTCGAGGGCTTCTCCGACGCGCTGGCCGCCGAGGCCGCGCCGCTCGGGATCAAGGTGACCTGCGTGGAGCCGGGCCCGTTCCGCACCGACTGGGCCGGGCGGTCGCTGAAGCAGACGCCGACCCGGATCGCCGACTACGCCGAGACGGTCGGCGCCCGCCTGAAGGCCACGTCCGAGTACAGCGGCACCCAGGCCGGCGACCCGGTTCGAGCCGCCGAAGCGATGATCCGGATTTCCGAGAGCGCCAACCCGCCGCGCCACCTGGTGCTCGGCGAGATCGGGTTCAACAACGTCACCAACAAGCTGAAGGCGAGGCTGGAGGAGATCGAGGGACAGCGCGAGGCCAGCCTGGGCGCGGATTTTCCGAAGGACTGAGGGCAGCCGACCCACCTCTGCAAGTCCGCGTCGAGGCGGCCTGACGTGGTTGGTAGAGGACGGCGCTGCGGCATCGGACGCTCTGATAGCTCTCCTCGTGGGCGTGGAGGACGGCACAGCCCTCCTGGTCGTTGACATGATCGAGCAGGGGTCAGAGGAAGCCACGCAGGTTGCCGTGGTTGCTTGGCTGCGCCGCCGTGACGATCATCTTCTGTCCCCCCAACCACAGCCCACCAATCCGAGCCGCGCCGTATCCAGGCTCCCCAGGCTACGAGGCCGTTGCCACTTGCCTGGCGCCGCCCGCCGTGCGCTCGCGAACAGAGGGAGTGATTGCGTGGCGGCCAGAGGCGAGGTGAAGGACTGTTGCTGGATGTCCGTTTTGTGTCGAATGCAGCCCGTCATTCAACCCATCAAACCTCTGTACGACGGTACTCTGTGCGACCGCACTAGGCCGCCGGGGTTGCCGACGGCTTGGGGACGGGTTTTGCATTCGTGAGGCTGGGCAACTCGACGTCGATTTCCAGCATCGACATCGACTTGCCGCGGTCCATCTTGACCTGCACCTTGTCGCGGTCGATGGCGATGTGGCGGGCGATCACCGCCAGGATCTCTTCCTGCAGGATCGCCGCGAGATCGCTGCCGCCGCCGGTCAGCGCCCGCTCGTGCGCCAGCAGGATCTGCAGCCGCTCGCGCGCCACCGGGGCCGAGGTCTTGCGGTTGAAGAAGCCGAGTAGGTTCATGCCACCCTCCGTCCGAACAGCCGGCCCATCAAGCCCTTCTTTTCCCCGGGAATGGTCATCGCCAAGGTCTGGCCCATCAGCCGTTTGGCGGCGTCGACATAGGCCCGCGCCGGGGCGCTTGCCGGATTGTTCAGGGTCACCGGAGCACCAACGTTGGAAGCGCGCAACACCTCCTCGCTGTCCGGGATGATCCCCAGCAGCGGAATCGACAGGATTTCCAGCACGTCTTCCAGCTTCAGCATCTCGCCGCGCGCCGCGCGGGCGGCGTCGTAGCGGGTCAGCAGCAGGTGCTTCTCGACCCGCTCGCCCTTGGCGGCGCGGGCCGTCTTGCTGTCGAGCAGGCCGATGATGCGGTCGCTGTCGCGCACCGACGACACTTCCGGGTTGGTCACCACCACGGCGGCGTCGGCGAAGTGCATGGCCAGCGTGGCGCCCTTCTCGATGCCGGCCGGGCTGTCGCAGATGATCCAGTCGAACTTCTCGCGCAGTTCGGTGATGACCCGCTCCACGCCCTCGATCGTCAGCGCGTCCTTGTCGCGGGTCTGCGAGGCGGCCAGCAGCGACAGCGTCTCGATGCGCCGGTCGCGGATCAGCGCCTGCGCCAGCTTGGCCTCGCCCTGCACCACGTTGATGAGGTCGAACACCACGCGGCGCTCGGCCCCCATCACCAGGTCGAGGTTGCGCAGGCCCACGTCGAAATCGATCACGACGACGTTCTTGCCGCTCTGCGCGAGGGCGGCGCCCAGGGCGGCGGTCGAGGTCGTTTTGCCGACGCCGCCCTTGCCCGAGGTCACGACAACTACTTTGGCCATCACGTCACTTTCATCATCCCGCGCTCAGTCGAGCGCAGCCATGCACAAATCTTCGTTCTGCAGCCATACCTGCACCGCGCGACTGCGCAGGCTGGGGTCCATGGCGTCGGCGGTCTTGTAGACGCCGTCGATGGCCAGCAACTCGGCCTCCATGCGGCGGCAGAAAATGCGCCCGCCATGTCCGGCCAGGCCGGCCACCGCACGCCCGCGCAGCGTGCCGTAGATGTGGATCGAGCCGCCGGCGATCACCTCGGCGCCCGATGCGACGGAGCCCACGATGGTGAGGTCGCCCCGCTCGAAGATCACCGATTGGCCCGAGCGCACCGGGCGGTCGATCAGCAGCGCCGCCGGCTCCGGCACCGCCGGCGCGGGCGTCTCGTCCTTGACGTCGAGCATTCGGTCCGCCCGGGCCAGCGCCATCGGCGGACGGCCCCACACCGCGTCGCCGGGCCAGGACTGGTCGGCGCCCTCGACCCCGATGATGCGGATATCGCGCGCCTGCAAGGCGGCGATCAGCGCCGGCACGTCCTCGCCGGCGACCGGCACCGCCGACAAATCGACCACCACCGGGCGGCCGTCGAAGAACGAGGCGGAGCGCTGCATCTGGTCGTCCAGCGCCTCCAGCCAATCGCCGAGCGGCGGCACGGGGGCCAACACCAGCGCCAGGAACGACCGGCCGCGGACTCGGATGAAGGGCAGGTTGCGGGCTTTTAGTTTCACGCTGTTTCGGTAGCGTCGCCCAATGCGGGCGTCAACGATGCGTTTGCGGTAGCCGCGCGGTTGGCGCCCGGAACCCACATCACATCGCCCGCAGCGCCGTTCAGCCGGCGTCCCAATACGAACAGATGATCCGACATGCGGTTGAGCAGCCGCACCACCGCCGGGTTCACCGCCTCCACGTGCGTCAACGCCACCACCCGCCGCTCCGCCCGGCGGACGATCGTGCGCGCCAGATGGGCGTGCGCGGCGGCCGGCGTGCCGCCCGGCAGGATGAAGCTGGTCAGCGCCGGCAGCGTCGCGTTCATCGCCGCCACCTCCGCCTCCAGCCGCAGGCACGGCGCGTCGTCCACCCGCAGCCGGTCGCCCGCCTCGCCCGGCACGCACAGGTCGGCGCCCATGTCGAACAGATCGTTCTGCATCCGCGCCAGCATCGCGTCGGCCTCGGGATCGGCGGCGGTGTGCAGCCGCAGCAGGCCGAGCGCCGCGTTGGCCTCGTCTACCGTGCCGTACGCCTCGACCCGCACGGCGTCCTTGGGCACCCGCGCGCCATCGCCCAGGCTGGTGTCGCCGCCATCGCCGCCGCGTGTCACCACACGATTGATCCGCACCATCAGCCCCGCTCCTGCATCCTGAATTCAGTCGCCTGGTCACGATACGACGGCACCGCGACCCCATCGCGCAAGGCCGGGATGAAGTGCCACAACGCCAGCGCCGCCATTGCCGCCTGGTCGAGCGCCGCGTGGCCGGAGCTTTGCAGCAACTCCGCGCGGGCGACATGCCCCCTGGGATCGATGTGCAGGCGCAATACGACGGTCCCCTCCTCGCCCGCCAGCCAGGAACTCTCGGGAAACTTCGGCGCCCGGTTGCCGGGGTCGGACTGCGCCTCGACCATGTTGGCGTCGGCGTGCGGCACGATCAGCCCGACCTTGCCGTTGCCCGGAGGCTGGACCGAGGCCGACGACGCGGCGGCGGCGGACGCGGCGGGCAGGCCGTCGGCGGCGGTGGGCGGTGGGCTGGACGGCGACGCCGTGGCCACCGGCGCGCCGTTTGCGTCGGCGTTGGCGCCGAACATCACCTCGAACCGCGCCTCGGCCTCGTGCGGATGCGACTGCGGCCATGACCACCAGACCAGCGCCACCAGCACCGCCAGCACATGCGCCGCCACCGAGACGATTGCGGCGGATCGCATCATGCGGCGGGCGGCGCCGCCGATATCGCGCGCGCGATGCCCCGCTTGGCGGCGATGACGAAGCCGGCCGCGGTCTCGGACAGCGTGTTGGCGATCTCGGCGATGGCGTCCGCCAGGCCGATGTCGCCGATCACGCTCTCCACCAGCCCGATGCGCAGCGCCTCGTCGGACTCGATCCGCACGCCGGTCAGCAGCAGCCTCGCCGCCTGGCCCGGCCCGACCAGCGCCACCAGCCGGTCGAGCACCGCTTGCGGCAACGGCTGCGGGTCCCGCTCTAGCGGGAAGCCGAAGGCGCAGTCGGTGGCAGCCACCCGGATATCCGCCGCCAGCGCCAGCGCCAGCCCGCTGCCGAGGCAGTCGCCGCGTATCCGGGCGATCACCGCCTGCGGGCAGGTCGTCAGCGCCTCGAATGCCGGCAGCGCCCACTCCCAGTCGGGCGTGCCGGTGGCGAAGTCGTGGTGGCCGCCGCCGGTCAGCACGACCGCGCGCATCGACGGGTCCTTGCCGAAACGCTCGATGGCCGCGCTAAGCTGCCGCCACATCCGCAGGTCCAAGGCATTGTGCCGCTCCGGGTCGCGGATGGTGAGCACGCCCACGCCGTCGAGGATTTCCGCATTGACCGCGGCCTTGCTGTCGCTCACGCCTGCTGTTCCTGCCCAGCGCCGCCGAGGCATTCGGCGGCTGCCCAGCCTAACGCTACAGCACCGAAGGATCGCTATGAACCCCGTGGACTTGGCGCTCATCCTGGCATTCGACGGCTCGGCCAGCGTCGGCTTCGACGAGTTCGGCCTGATCGCCGGCGGTTGCGCCGCGGCGTTGCGCGATGCGGAGATAGTCGCCGGCCTGGTCGGCGGCCCGTCGCACGCGAGCCTGGTGGCGCTGTTGCTGTGGTCGGGCAACGACGCGCAGGCGGTGCTGATCGGCTGGACCCGGCTTGCCAGCGCCGCCGACTGCGCCGGTTTCGCCGCCGCCGTCGAGGGCATATCGCGCCCGGTGCAGCCGGGAACTACCGCCATCGGCGCCGCCCTGCTGGCGTGCGAGGCGCTGTTCGCGACGCAGCCGTCCACGGCGCGACGGCAGGTGATCGACGTCGCCGGCGACGGGCGCTCCAACGACGGCCCGCCGCCCGCCGCTATACGCGACCGGCTGGTGGCCAGCGGCGTCACGATCAACGGCCTGTGCGTGTTGCACGAGGAGCCGGACTTGCTTGCCAGCTACACCGCCGAGGTGGTCGGCGGGACCGGTGGCTTCGCGCTACGCTGCCAGGACTACAACGGCTTTGCCGACGCCATGCGGCAGAAGCTGCAGCAGGAAGTGGCGGCGCTCAGTCCAGCAGCAGATGGGCGGGTATCGTGAGGCCGAGTCGGGTCGGCACATGCCACTCCTCGCGCACCTCGCGCACCGGCGTGAAGCCGGCCTGGCGATAGTTCGGCAGCGCCTGCGGATGGTCGGCGGTGCAGGTGTTGACGGTGACCGCGCGCGCGCCGTGCCGCCACGCCGCATCGATCGCATGGCGCAGCAAGGCCCGCCCCAGGCCACGGCCGATGGCGTGCGGCAGCAGGCCGAAGTAGCTGATGTTGACCGACGGCAGGCTCGACCAGTCCAGCTCGTAGAACCCGGCCGCCTGCATGTCGGCGTGCAGCACGCTGACGCCGACCCGCGGGTTGCGCAGGTGGCGGGCGAGGTCGGCGTCGGACAGGGCGCGGCGCAGCCACCAGACATGCGCCTCGCCGACGCCGTTGTACAGCACGCGGTACTGCGCCACGGTGCAGTTCGGCAGCCCCGCCACGTGCACGCCGGGCGGGAACGCCGGGGCCGGGTCCCGCGGCGGGTGGTCCATGCGCAGGAACGTCACCGTCACGCCGACCCGCACGCACGGCTCCGCCATTAGTCCGAATGCCACGCCCGCCTTCTCACATAACCGCCTGCTCAGTCGTCGAGGAAGCTGCGCAGCTTGCGGCTGCGGCTCGGGTGTTTCAGCTTGCGCAACGCCTTCGCCTCAATCTGGCGGATGCGCTCGCGGGTCACGTTGAACTGCTGCCCGACCTCCTCCAGCGTGTGGTCAGTATTCATGCCGATGCCGAAGCGCATCCGCAGCACCCGCTCCTCGCGCGGCGTCAGGCTCGACAACACCCGCGTCGTGGCCTCGCGCAGGTTGGCCTGGATCGCCGCGTCGAGCGGGATGACCGCCGCCTTGTCCTCGATGAAGTCGCCGAGATGACTGTCCTCCTCGTCGCCAATCGGCGTCTCCAGGCTGATCGGCTCCTTGGCGATCTTAAGCACCTTGCGGACCTTCTCGAGCGGCATCCCGAGCTTCTCGGCCAGTTCCTCGGGCGCCGGCTCGCGGCCGATCTCGTGCAGCATCTGCCGGCTGGTGCGGACCAGCTTGTTGATCGTCTCGATCATGTGGACCGGGATGCGGATGGTGCGCGCCTGGTCGGCGATGCTGCGGGTGATCGCCTGGCGAATCCACCACGTCGCGTAGGTGCTGAACTTGTAGCCACGGCGGTACTCGAACTTGTCCACCGCCTTCATCAGGCCGATGTTGCCTTCCTGGATCAGGTCCAGGAACTGCAGCCCGCGGTTGGTGTACTTCTTGGCAATCGAGATCACCAGCCGCAAATTGGCCTCGATCATCTCCTTCTTGGCCCGCGCGCTGTCCCGCTCGCCACGGTTCACCGTGAGGTAGACGCGGCGGAACTCGCTGATCGGCAGGCCGGCGTCGGTCGCCACCGTGGCCACCTGGGCGCGGATGCGCAGCACGTCCTCGGCGTTGCGCGATAGGAACAGCTTCCACGACTTGCCCGGCAGCTTGCCGATGCGCTCCATCCAGGTGGGATCAAGCTCGCCGCCGCGGTACTGCGTCAGGAAGTCGTCGCGCGCCACCTTGGCCGCCTCGGCCATCCGCAGCATCTGGCCTTCCATGCCGTTCAGGCGCTGGTTGAGCTGCTTGAGCTGCATGACCAGTTCCTCGATGCGGTTGTTGTGCAGCCGCACCTGCTGCACCTTCGCCACCAGCTCCTCGCGCAGCTTCTCATATGCCCGCTCGCCACGGACGTTCACTTCCTCGCCGAGCGTGATCGACTCCAGGCGCTTGGACTGCATCTTGCTAAGCTTTTTGTAGAAGCCCTCGATCTCCTCAAAGGTCGCCAACACCTCCGGCTTCAGCTTCTCCTCGAGCGCCGACAGCGACAGCCCGGCGCCCTCGCCTTCCTCCGCGTCCTCGTCCTCGACCGCGGGCTGCTCGAACGCCGGCTCGGGCGGCGCTTCGCCCTCCGCTGCCGCCTCGACGGCCGCAACCGGCGGGCCGCCCTGGGTCGCTTCGAGGTCGACGATGTCGCGCAGCAGCATCCGCCCCGCCTTCAACGCCTCATGCCAGGCGATGATGGCGCGGAACGTCAGGGGGCTTTCGCAGAGACCGCCGATCATCATGTCGCGCCCGGCCTCGATGCGCTTGGCAATGGCGATCTCGCCCTCGCGCGACAGCAGCTCGACGCTGCCCATCTCACGCAAGTACATACGTACGGGATCGTCGGTGCGGCCGAGGTTCTCGGCGTCGACGTTGCCGGCGGCCTCCTCGCTGCCTCCCTCCTCCTCCTCCGCCTTCTCGGGCTTGACCGCGGCCGGGTCGGCCTCCTCCGCCTCCTCGCCCTCGACCACCTGGATGCCCATTTCGCTGAGCATCGCCATCAGGTCTTCGATCTGCTCCGAACTGGTCTGGTCTGGGGTCAGCACCAGGTTCAGCTCGTCGAAGGTGATGTGGCCGCGCTCGCGCCCCTTCGCGATCAGCCGCTTGACGGCGGATGACTGTGTATCGAGGAGGGTGGTGTCGGCGTCCTGCTCGGTGGTTGCGGTGTCGCCGGCTACGGTGGGCTTGGTCGCCATGGCTGATGCCACTCCGTCGAAATGGGTTAGCGTGGTCTCTAGGCCGTCTCGGTGGCGAGGTCGGCCTCGGTCAGTTGGTCGCGTGCCTGCTTGAGCGCGATCACACGCATGGCGCGGATGTCGTCGAATCGCTGCACGAGGTCACGTTCGGCGGCGAGCAGTTCGTCATCCAGGTAGTTCCGCTGCATCAGTCCCACGAAATGCCAGAACCCCGCCAGCGCCTCGGCCGGCATGGCGTCCGCCCTGGCGCAGGCAGGCAGCGAGACATCCGTCAATGACACGAAACCCGTCACCTTAGCGGATAATCCTATCTGTGCCAGGTGGTCCATGAGTCCCATAGAGTCAAGGCTTTCGGCCCGAGTTGCCCAGGCCAGCATCGCCGTTTGCAGGTCGCGGCAGGCGGGCGGCAGGTCGAGCTTGGCGAACATCTCCTCCTCGTCGTGCAGGATCGCCGGATGGTTCAGCAGCAGCACGATCAGGATGTGGCAGCGGTCGAGGTTTGGCTCGGGATTGTTGCTTGCTAAGTCAAGAGCAGCGGGCGATGGTGCTACTCGCTTTGCCCGTCTAAGACGCTGCTTGACGGTGTACGCATAGAAATAGTTATCAAAATCACGTTGCAACTCCTTACCGAACGTAGGATGGCGAACCAAACCCGTCGCCGTTTTGAGACGAGCGATAAACCCGGCTCTTTGCTCTGTCTCGTCACCTACGCCCTCATGCAAGGAATTGAACAGCGCAGGGGCAAGCGGCACGGCCCCATCGACGATTAACTTGAAATGACGCTTGCCTCTACGGCGTATAAAGCTGTCCGGGTCTTCACCCTCTGGCATTCGCGCAATAGAAAGCGTCTGCTCTGGGGTGAGCATCGGCAAAGCAAGATACATTGCCCGCGCCGCCGCCCGCGCCCCCGCCGCGTCGCCGTCGAAGCACAGCACCGGCGCCGGCGACAGCCGCCACAACGCTTCCAACTGCAAATCGGTCAGCGCTGTGCCGAGCGGGGCCACGGCGCCCTCGAACCCGGCCTGATGCAGCGCGATCACGTCGAGGTAGCCCTCCACGACCACCACGCGCTGCCCGGCGCGGGCGGCGGCGCGGGCGCGGTCGAGGCCGAACAGCGTGCGTTTCTTGCTGAACAGCGCCGTCTCCGGCCCGTTCAGGTATTTCGGCTGCCCCTCGCCCAGGATGCGGCCACCGAGGCTGATGGCGCGGCCCCTGGCATCGCGGATCGGGAACATGATGCGCCGCGCGAACAGGTCGTACGGCGCCCGCCCGTCCTCGCTCTCGCGCAGCACGCCGGCCTCGACCAGCAAACCGGCGTTGATGCCCTCGCGCGCCAACTCCGTGGCGATGACCCCGCGCGTCTCGCCCGACCAGCCGAGGCCGTGGCCGCGGATGGTGTCGTCGGACAGGCCGCGGTCCCGCAGGTAGGCCAGCGCCGCAGCGCCCTCGCCGCTCCACAGCCGGCGCTGGTGCGCTGCCACCACTTTCTCCAGCACCGAATGGAGGTCGGTCCGGCGCTGCTCGGCCACCGCCGCCTCGGGCGTCGCCTTGGGCACTTCGAGCCCGGCCTCGCCGGCGAGCTGGGCCACCGCCTCGGGGAAGCCGGCGCCCTGGGTCTGCATCACGAAGCTGATCGCGTCGCCATGCGCGCCGCAGCCGAAGCAGTGGTAGCCGTCGTCGTAGACGTAGAAGCTGGGCGACTTCTCGCCGTGGAACGGGCAGCACCCCTTCCATTGCTTGCCCGACCGCGCCAGCTTCACGCGCCGGCCGATGATCGCGGCCAGCGGCGTGCGGGCGCGCAACTCGTCGAGGAAGGCGGGCGGCAGCGCCATGCGTCAGGCCACGCTTACGACGTCAGGCCGGCGCGCACCAGCGGGCCGGCGGCGCCCATGTCCATCGCCGCCCCATGGCTGGCCTTCAGCGCCGCCATGACGCGGCCCATGTCCTTGACCGAGGCGGCGCCGGTCTGCGCAATCGCCTCGCGCACCGCCGCCTGCATCGCCGCCGGGTCCATCTGCTGCGGCAGGAAGGCTTCGATAACAGCGATCTCGGCGGCTTCCTTGGCGGCCAGCTCCGGGCGGTTGCCCTGCTCGTAGAGCGCGATGCTCTCGCGCCGCGACTTCACCATGCCGCGCAGCATGGACACGATCGCCTCGTCGCCGACCGGCGGTCCGGGACGCGCCGCGATGTCGCCGTCCTTCAGCTTGGCGGTGACCATGCGCAGCGTCGAGACACGGGCGGAGTCGCCGGCCTTCATCGCCGTCTTGAGCTGGTCGGTGAACGCCTCGCGCAACGCCATCGCATGTCTCCACAGCAAAAACGAATGTGTAACACGCGGTCACGCAATCGGGAATGGGAAGCAATTTCCCACCTTAGACTTGGCGCCGCTTGCGATGGGAAATTAGCTCCCGTAGAACATCCCCATGCAGATGACCGTGGAAAGTTTGCTGGAGCGGCTGGGCGGCGCGGAGCGGGCGGCGAGCCTGCTCGGCGTCGGCACCGAGGCGGTGCGCAAGTGGCGGCAGACGCGGATGATCCCGGCGCGGCACTGGCCGGCCCTGCTGCAAGCCACCGGCCTTGGCCTGAACGACCTTCCCGGCGGACCGAACGGACCCTTAGCGACAGCGAGGCCAGCCATGCCCGATCCAGCCTCGCCGCCGGCCGGCGCCACCGCCGCCCTGGCGCTGGCCGACGGCCACGTGATCTGGGGCCGCGGCTTCGGCGCCCATACCCACCCGGCCACGGTCGGCGAGGTCTGCTTCAGCACCGGCATGACCGGCTACCAGGAGACGCTGACCGACCCGTCCTTCGCCGGCCAGATCATCACCTTCACCTTCCCGCACATCGGCAACACCGGCGTGAACCCGGAGGACATCGAGGCGACGACCATCGCCGCGCGCGGGCTGGTGGTGAACCAGGACCTGACCGAGCCGTCGAACTGGCGCGCCACCCAGAGCCTCGACGCCTGGCTGCGGGCGCAGCACGTCGCCGGTATCTGCGGCGTCGACACCCGCGCGCTGACCCGGCGCATCCGCGATGCCGGAGCGCCGACCGGCGTGCTCAGCCATCCCGCCGACGGCCGCTTCGACCTGCCCGCATTGCTGGAGCGGGCGCGGGCCTGGCCGGGGCTGGACGGCATGGATTTGGCGCGCGAGGTCTCCTGCACCCAGAGCTATGCCTGGGACGAGACGCGCTGGGCCTGGCCGCATGGCTTCGGGCGGCAGGCGGGGCCGCTTCGCCACGTCGTCGCCGTCGACTACGGCGCCAAGCGCAACATCCTGCGCAGCCTCGCCTCGGCCGGCTGCCACGTCACGGTGGTGCCGGCCGACACCGACGCCGCCACCATCCTGCGCCATGCGCCCGACGGCGTGTTCCTGTCCAACGGACCCGGCGACCCGGCGGCGACCGGCCAGTACGCGGTGCCGGCGATCCAGGGCGTGCTGGACGCCGGCGTGCCGGTGTTCGGCATCTGCCTCGGCCACCAGTTGCTCGCCCTGGCGCTGGGCGGGCGCACCTACAAGCTCGACCGCGGCCACCGCGGCGCCAACCAGCCGGTGCAGGAGCTGGCCACCGGCAAGGTCGAGATCACCAGCCAGAACCACGGCTTCGCGGTCGACGAGGCCAGCCTGCCCGATGGCGTGCGGGTCACCCACCGCAGCCTGTTCGACGCCAGCAACGAGGGCATCGCCTGCGACGCGAGACGCGCCTTCAGCGTGCAGTACCATCCCGAGGCCAGCCCCGGCCCGAGCGACAGCCAGCATCTGTTCGAGCGCTTCGTGGCGATGATGGAGGCGAGCTGATGCCGCGCCGCACCGACATCCGCTCCATCCTCATCATCGGCGCCGGCCCCATCGTCATCGGCCAGGCCTGCGAGTTCGACTACTCCGGCGCGCAGGCGTGCAAGACGCTGCGGGCCGAGGGCTACCGCATCATCCTCATCAACTCCAACCCCGCCACCATCATGACCGACCCCGGCCTGGCGGACGCCACCTACATCGAGCCGATCACCCCCGAGTTCGTGGAACGGGTCATCGTCCGCGAGCGGCCCGACGCCATCCTGCCCACCATGGGCGGCCAGACCGCGCTCAACGTCGCCATGAAGCTGCACGCCTCCGGGGCGCTGGCCCGTCACGGCGTCGAGCTGATCGGCGCCGACGCCGAGGTGATCGACCGCGCCGAGGACCGGCTCAAGTTCCGCGACGCGATGAGCGAGATCGGCATCGAGAGCCCGCGCAGCCGGATCGCCCACAGCCTCGCCGAGGCGCGCGAGGGGCTGGTCGAGATCGGCCTGCCGGCGGTGATCCGGCCGAGCTTCACGCTGGGCGGCACCGGCGGCGGCATCGCCTACAACCGCGAGGAGTTCGAGCAGATCGTGCAGTCGGGGCTGGACGCCTCGCCGACCGACGAGGTGCTGGTCGAGGAGAGCGTGCTCGGCTGGAAGGAGTACGAGATGGAGGTGGTGCGCGACCGCGCCGACAACTGCATCATCGTCTGCGCCATCGAGAACGTCGACCCGATGGGCATCCACACCGGCGACAGCGTGACGGTGGCGCCCGCGCTGACGCTGACCGACCGCGAGTACCAGGTGATGCGCGACGCCTCGATCGCCTGCCTGCGCCGCATCGGCGTCGACACCGGCGGCTCCAACGTGCAATTCGCGATCAACCCCGCCGACGGCCGCATGGTGGTGATCGAGATGAACCCGCGCGTCTCGCGCTCGTCGGCGCTGGCGTCGAAGGCCACCGGCTTCCCGATCGCCAAGGTCGCGGCCAAGCTGGCGGTCGGCTACACGCTGGACGAGCTTGCCAACGACATCACCCGCACTACGCCGGCCAGCTTCGAGCCGACCATCGACTACGTCGTGGTGAAGATACCCCGCTTCACCTTCGAGAAGTTCCCCGGCACGCCGGCCACGCTGACCACCAGCATGAAGTCGGTGGGCGAGGCCATGGCCATCGGCCGCAGCTTCGCCGAGGCGCTGCAGAAGGGCCTGCGCAGCATGGAGACCGGGTTCTCCGGCCTCGACCCGGTGCCGCCGCCTGGCGACGGCGGCATCGACGCGTTCCGTGCCGCGCTGTCGTCGCCCCGCCCGGACCGGCTGCTGATGGCGGCCCAGGCGTTGCGCGCCGGGGTGTCGGTCGAGGACATCCACGACGCCTGCCGCTTCGACCCGTGGTTCCTGCGCGAGCTGGCCCGCATCGTCGCCGCCGAGCGGGCGGTCGAACGCGACGGCCTGCCGCGGGAGGCGGTGGCGCTGCGCCGGCTTAAGGCGCTGGGCTTCTCCGACACGCAACTCGGCCGCCTCGCCGGCAGCGACGCCGCGGCGGTGGCGGCGTTGCGCGGGCGGCTCGACGTGCAGCCGGTGTACAAGCGCATCGACACCTGCGCCGCCGAGTTCGCCTCCGCCACGCCGTACATGTACTCGACCTACGACAGCGGCTTCGGCGTGCCGGAGTGCGAGGCCGATCCCACCGACCGGCGCAAAATCGTCATCCTCGGCGGCGGCCCGAACCGCATCGGCCAGGGCATCGAGTTCGACTATTGCTGCGTCCACGCCGCCTACGCGCTACGCGACGCCGGCTACGAGACGATCATGGTCAACTGCAACCCGGAGACCGTCAGCACCGACTACGACACCTCCGACCGGCTGTATTTCGAGCCGCTGACGGCCGAGGACGTGATCGCGCTGGTGCGCCGCGAGCAGTCGAACGGCGCCGTGCTCGGCTGCATTGTGCAGTACGGCGGCCAGACGCCGCTGAAGCTGTCGCACGCGCTCACCGCCGCCGGCATCCCGATCCTGGGCACCAGCGCCGACGCCATCGACATGGCCGAGGACCGCGAGCGCTTCCAGGCGCTGCTGCACAAGCTCGGCCTGCGCCAGCCGGAGAACGGCATCATCCGCTCGGCGCCCGAGGCCGACGCGGTGGTGGCGCGCATCGGCTTCCCGGTGGTGATCCGCCCCAGCTACGTGCTGGGCGGCCGCGCCATGGAGATCGTCCACGACATCCACGGCCTGCACCGCTACCTGCGCGAGGCGGTGCGCGTCTCCGGCGACAACCCGGTGCTGATCGACCGCTACCTCAACGACGCCATCGAGGTCGACGTGGACTGCATCTGCGACGGCACGCGGGTCTATGTCGCCGGCGTCATGGAGCACATCGAGGAGGCCGGCATCCACTCCGGCGACAGCGCCTGCGCGCTGCCGCCGTACTCGCTCTCGCCCGCCATCATCGCCGAGCTGCGCGTGCAGACCGAGGCGATGGCGCGCGCGCTGGGCGTCGTCGGCCTGATGAACGTGCAGTATGCGATCAAGGACGACGAGATCTTCGTGCTGGAGGTGAACCCGCGCGCCTCGCGCACGGTGCCGTTCGTGGCCAAGGCGACCGGCGTGCCGATCGCCAAGATCGGCGCGCGGATCATGGCCGGCGAGACGCTGGACGCGTTTCACCTCGACGGCCGCGCCCTGGCGACGCACGTCGCGGTGAAGGAGGCGGTGTTCCCGTTCAACCGCTTCCCCGACGTCGACACCATCCTGGGGCCGGAGATGAAGTCCACCGGCGAGGTGATGGGCCTTGACGTCAGTTTCGAACGCGCCTTCGCCAAGAGCCAGCTCGGCGCCGGGGTGAGGCTGCCGGAGCAGGGGACCGTGTTCCTCTCGGTGCGCGACAGCGACAAGACGGCGGCGCTGGGCGTGGCGCGGCGGCTGCTCGACATGGGTTTCAGCGTGGTGGCGACGCGCGGCACCGCGGCCCGGCTGCGTGACGCCGGCCTCACGGTGCGGGTGGTCAACAAGGTGCTGGAGGGCCGCCCGCATTGCGTGGACGCCATCCGCTCCGGCGAAATCCAGTTGGTCATCAACACCGCGGCGGGCGCGCAGTCGGTCAGCGACAGCTTCGACATCCGCCGCAGCGCGTTGACCCACGGCGTGCCGCACTACACCACCATCGCCGGCGCCCGCGCGGCGACCCACGCCATTGCCGCGCTGAAGGCGGGCAGCCTTGAAGTCGCGCCGCTGCAGTCGTATTTCCATGCCGAGTTCTAGGCACGGCGGCGCTGTGCGCTTGCCGGTCTAAGCGGCCAGGGCTTCAGTCCCTCTTGCGTTTCCGACGCAGCCGCAGAACAATCGACCCCCTTTGCTTCCACCCGGCTGTCTTCGAGGTTGCGCTGTGCAGAAGTTTCCCATGACCGGTCCCGGCCTGCTGCGGCTGGAGGACGAGCTACGAACCTTGAAGAGTATCGAGCGCCCGGCGGTGATCCGTGCCATCGCGGAGGCGCGAACGCATGGCGACCTCAGCGAGAACGCCGAGTACCACGCCGCCCGTGAACGCCAGTCGTTCATCGAAGGCCGCATCCTCGAACTGGAGGAGATCGTCTCGTCGGCCGAGGTGATCGATCCCTCCACGCTGTCCGGCGACAACGTGAAATTCGGCGCCCACGTCCGCCTGATCGACGAGGAAACCGACAAGGAGTCGACCTACCAGTTGGTCGGGATGCACGAGGCCGACATCAAGGCGGCGCGGCTGTCGATCTCCTCGCCGCTGGCCAAGGCGCTGATCGGCAAGAAGGCGGGCGACAGCATTTCCGTGCCGGCGCCGGGTGGCGACCGCACCTACGAGATCCTCGCCGTCAAGTTCGGCTAAGCCATGCCCGCCTTCGGTCTGGCCGACATCCGCGCGGCGGCGGAGCGCATCGCCGGCCGCGTGTTGCGTTCGCCGGCAATCTTCAGCGACGCCGTGAGCCGCGCGACCGGCGCCCAGGTGACGTTGAAGCTGGACAACCTGCAGGTCACCGGCTCGTTCAAGGAACGCGGCGCCGCCAACCGCCTGGCGATGCTGGGCGAGGCCGAGCGCCGGGCCGGCGTGGTGGCGATGTCGGCGGGCAACCACGCCGCCGCGGTGGCCCGCCATGCCGGGCTGCTCGGCATCACCGCCGTCATCGTGATGCCGGTCACCACGCCGCTGATAAAGGTTACCCGCACCGCCGGCTGGGGCGCGCGCGTCGTGCTGCACGGCGAGAGCGTCGCCGAGTCGGCGCTGCACGCGCTCGAGCTGTCGCGCCAGGACGGGCTGGTGTTCATCCATCCCTACGACGACGAGGGCGTCATGGCCGGCCAGGGCACCCTCGCGCTCGAACTGCTGGAGGACGCGCCTGACCTTGAGACGCTGGTGATCCCGGTCGGCGGCGGCGGCCTGATCGCCGGCTGCGCCATGGCGGCGACGTCGCTCAAGCCCGGCATCGAGGTGATCGGCGTCGAGGTCGCGGCCTATGCGGCGCTGGCGCAGCATTTGGCCGGGCAGCCGGTCGCGGTCGGCGGCCCCACCATCGCCGAGGGCATCGCCGTGCGCGACATCGGCGTGGCGCCGCTGAAGGTGATCCGCGCCCATGTCAGCGACGTGCTGGTGGTGCCGGAGCGCGCCGTGGAGGAAGCCATCGCGCTGCTGGCCGAGGGCGCCAAGGTGGTTGCCGAGGGCGCCGGCGCGGTCGGCGTCGCGGCGTTGCTGGCGTTCCCCGAGCGGTTTGCCGGCAAGCACGTCGGCACGCCGGTGTGCGGCGGCAACATCGACGCCCGCATCCTGGCCAACGTGCTGCTGCGCAACCTGCTGCGCGACGGCCGGTTGCAGCGCCTGGTGCTGGAGATCCCCGACCGCCCCGGCATGCTGGCCGACATCGCGACCCGCATCGCCGCCTCGGGCGGCAACATCATCGAGGTCTCGCACCACCGGCTGTTCACCTCGCCCAGCGTGCAGGCGGCGCAACTCGAAGTGATGTTCGAGGCCCGCGATCCCGCGCACAGCACGAGCATCGTAACGGCATTGGAACAGACTTATACCTTGCGCCGTATTTGAACGGCGAGGATACACGCCAGATGCAGCTATGGGTCGATGTCGAGGATCTGTTCGTGCACGCCGCGGAAAGCGGCCGTCGGATGTCAGGTATCCAACGGTTCGAAGCTGAGTTGTGCCGGGCGCTGCGAGCCGAGGCCGAGGCCGGGGCGCTGTCCGAGGTCAGCGCGGTGCGTTTCCTGCGTCACGAGACCTTCCGGCTGGCGTTCTACGAGGTGTCCTGGGCCGAATTGGTGACGCTGTTCGGGCGTCTGTCGGCCGAACCGAAGGCCACGCCGCCCTCACAGCCGCCCGCCCCGGCACTCGCGGTCGTGGAGGCCGCCCCCGCACCCGCAATCGCCGAGGAGGCCGCTCCGGCGCCGGAGCCGGTCGTGCTCCTGCCGGCGTTTCGGCAATCGATGCCGCGCCGCGTGGCCAGCCAGGTACCGCCCAGCATCCGACACCCGATCGCTGCGGCGCTGCGCAGCCAGCGGCAGGCGTTGCGAGAGACCGTCTCGGCGGCGCGCGCGGTCGCCCGCGCGATGTTTCCGCGACGCCTGTCTTCGGTGGCGGCGGTCGCCGCCGCACCGCCTCCAACCGACGCGATGGAGCAGCCGGAGGCTTCCCCGCCCAAGGTCGAGGTGGCGACCCAGGCCGTGGCGGTGGTGACGGCGCCCGCGAGGCCGCCCGAACCGAGCAGCGGCATCGTTGCCGGCGACGTGCTGCTGACCGCCGGCGCCGCCTGGATTTTCCCGCGCTACGCCGCACGAGTGGCCGCGTTGCGCCGCCGTGGCGTCCGCTTCACGTTGCTGGTGCACGACATCATCCCGCTGCGGCGGCCCGAGTGGTGCCATCCCGGACACACCCACACCTTCCGCGAATGGCTGGAGGTCACGCTGCCGCAATGCGACGCGCTGTTGACCGTCTCGAAGGCCAGCGCCAGCGAGATAACCAGCTACGCCGGCGCCAGCGGACTCGACCTGCCGCATGTCCCCGTGGTGGTGCCGATGGGTGGTGGCTTCCAGCCACCCGTCGGCCTGACCTCGGCGGAAACGTCCCATCTACCGCCGCCCGGGTCGTACGTGATGTTCGTCTCGACGATCGAGGCGCGCAAGAACCAGGCTTTCCTGGTCCGCGTGTGGCGGCAACTGCTCGACGAAATGCCCCGCGAAAAAGTGCCGACCTTGGTGTTCGTGGGCCATATCGGCGGCATGGTCGACGATATGTTTCAGGAGCTGCGCAACAGCGGCTTCATGGCCGGCGCTGTTCAGCTCATCCAGGACCCGTCGGACGCTGAACTCGTGATGCTCTACCGCGGCTGCCGCTTCACCTTGTTCCCGTCGCTGTATGAAGGCTGGGGCCTGCCCGTGGCGGAAAGCATGGCGTTCGGCAAACCGTGTCTGGCCTCGGACGCCACCTCGATTCCGGAAGTCGGCGGCTCGCTGGCGCGGTATTTCGACCCGCTGAACGTGCGCTCCGCAGTCCGGGCAATCCGGGCGCTGATCGACGATCCCGCGGATTTGCTGGCCTGGGAGGCGCGCGTGGTCCGCGAACACCGGCCGACGCCCTGGGCCGACACCGCGCACGCCATTGTGGCGGCTTCGCTGGAGCGAGCTTTTCGACCACTCGTCTCAGATGTTGCAAATTAGCCACAAAGTCACAGTGTGAGTGTAACAACCGTAACTGTTGGTGCACCTGGAGAGCTGGTTCGATAAATAAGGTCACGATCCCTTGAGGACGACATTATGGCGATTGTCACACCGCGAACCTCTCCCCGCACTCGTGCGACGCGCAAGGCTGCCGTTGCCGAGACGCCGCCGGTCCTGCCGGACAATGTCGTTCTACTCCGGCAACGCGTGCTGCCTGGCCACTCGGCGGTGTTGGCACGCTGGGTCGAGGCGGGTCGGCGCATGGGATTGTGCGACGCTTCGGCCTTCACGCCGGGCACCGAAGCCGGAGCCAACAGTTATGTCCTTGTTTGGGTTCGTGAAAATATCGATCCCGCCTACATGATCGTGCCTGAAGGCACGGAATGGGTGGTGGTCGATGCGGTACGTCAACAGAACCTGGTCCGGGTCCGCAGCTTCCTGGCGGCTCTCAACTTCATCCGCCCGGTGCTGCCGCTCGAAGCCGCCGCCTGAATACTGATCTTGCGTGAATACAAGCAATATCTGAACATCAGCTTTATCCAGGCGGCAACTCACGCCGAGCATGGTCATCCTCATGGATGGCCATGGTTATATTCCTCAAACCGCTGAGTATCGGGCGGCCCGGTGTAGTGCAGGCCGGCACAGGCCGACAGCCACAGCAACAAAACGAAATATATAGCACTTCGCACAATCATTTCGACGACGCCGTTGTTGTCGCAGCCAGATGGGAGACCGCATCGTTTTTTGCATCCTCCCTCGCCGGCCTTCGATGTGTTCACCCCTCTGAGAGACCGTTTGAGAATTCGCTATGCCGAGCCAGAGGTATCCGGCTGTTTTGGCCGGATGCCGCCCGGCGTGGGTTTTTGCGACCCGGAGCGCAGCGGCCGTTGGGCCGTGAGCACCGGAAGCGTAAAAAGCCGCGTCGGATGGCCGGCATAGTAGAGTTTTCGTAACTGCCCAGGTTGCCTGTACGGGTTCAGCCTACGCGCAGTTCCGCGATCAGGTCATTTGGGTTTGCGGTGAGTGTTTGCAGGATATTCCAGCCCTGCTTTCTCGCGGTCGAGAGCACCG